>BNJT01001368.1_pt1 | contig 128652 bp, 259 predicted proteins | sample 8540491 | NCBI WGS metagenome assembly BNJT01 (sample SAMD00202455, study PRJDB9452) | human saliva metagenome | host: Homo sapiens | reverse complement strand
CCTGTGACCTGTCCACCTGCCGTGCACTGGCGGAGAAAGCCGTCACCTGTGCCACCCCGCCGAGGTCCGGGCCCTGGTTCCCGTCGACGAATTCTGAGAGGCCGAGATGAGTACTGCATCCGAGATCGTGGCCGCCGTCGGCGGATCCGAGAACATCCAGTCCCTGACCCACTGCGCCACGCGGCTGCGTTTCCAGCTGGCTGATGGGTCCGTCGTGGACACCGCCACGGTGGAATCCATCAATGGGGGTAATGGGAGCGGTTCCTCAGTCGGGAGATCGTTACCAGGTCATCATCGGTGGCGCCGTCGCCACCGTGTTCAACGAGATCAACGCTCTGCCTGAGATGAATTCCCGCAAACCCATGAGCGACGCGGACGTCAAAGCGGCGGCCCGGTCCAAGGCGCGGGGCAAGGTGGCCCTGGCTCGACAACTTCTTCGAGTACCTGTCAGACAGCTTCCGTCCCTTGCTTGGCGTGCTGCTCGGGGCGTCGCTGATCCTCGCCTTCGCAGCCGTGTTGGATGCCTTCGGGGTCTTTGATTTCCAGTCTGAGGCCAAGGCCGCCCCATGGGTGTTCCTCGACGCGATGTGGCGTGGCGTGTTCTACTTCCTGCCCATCGCGGTGGCCTACAACGCATCCAAGAAACTCGACGTGGATCCGTGGTTGGGCGCGGTCATCATGGGTGCGTTGATGACCCCCAACTTCATCAGCCTCGGCAGCAAGGCCTACACCGAGACCGCGGAGGGTACTGGCCTGTTCACAGAGGCCCTGAAGTTTGCCGAGACCACCTGCGTGAAGAACCCGATCCTGGGAACCGAATCCTGTACCGTGAACATCTTCGGGCTATCGTTGCAGCTCAACGACTACGGTGGACAGGTCTTCGTGCCGTTGATCATGGCTGCGGTGCTGGCCCTGGTGTACCGCTTCTGGAAACAGGTCTTCCGGAGAACGTTCAGATGGTCTTCGTGCCGTTCTTCTCCATGATCATCATGATCCCGCTCACAGCGTTCCTGCTCGGGCCCATCGGCATCTGGGCCGGCTCCGGCATCGGTAGCGGCCTGTCCTGGCTGAACAGGGAACGCCCCCATCGTCTTCGCCATCCTGATCCCGATGATCTACCCGTTCCTCGTGCCGCTCGGGCTCCACTGGCCGCTGAACGCCCTGATGCTGCTCAACCTCACCCCCGATCGAGGGCGGTCTTGGCTACGACTTGCATACAGGGCCCCATGGGCGTATGGAACTTCGCCTGCTTCAGGGGCGACCGCTACCGTGTTGATACTGGCTTTCCGGGACAAGGACGCCACGATGAAGCAGACCGCATCCGGTGCTCTCATCGCGGGCCTGTTTGGCGGTATCTCCGAACCCAGCCTCTACGGCATCCACCTGCGCTTCAAAACGGATCTACCCACGCATGCTGATTGGATGTTTCGTTGGCGGCGTCACGATTGGTCTGCTGAGCACCTTCTTCACGGGGGAGACATCAGAGGTGTTACCACCGGCGCCTTTGCGTTCACCTCGCTGCTGACCATTCCGGTGTTCAATCCGATGTGGATCTACGCCATTTCCGTGGTAGTTTCCTTCACCGTTGCGCTGTTCGCGGTCCTGATCTCCGATTACCGCACCCCCGAGGAGAAGGCCGCCGCTCGCCGCGCCGCCGAGCCTGCCGAGGCCGCTGAACCACGGGTGATCGTCGTCGGTGACGTCGAGACCAACCAGGCCAAGCAGTGGGTCACTGCACTCGGTGGAGAGGGCAATGTGCGTTCCGTCGAGGGCCATCGCCGAGACCCGGGTGAGGGTCGAGGTCACCGATGACTCAAGGTTGATGTCGACGCCTTGAAACGGGCCGGACTGACCGCGGCTGTCAAGGTCGGCGAAGGGGTCTGGCATCTCATCGCTGGGTTGGAGGCCGTGCAGTACGCAGAGGGAATGCGGCGACGAGTGGCTTCCAGCGCCAGCTGATTCTCCTGTGCCGTGAGGCCTCCGGGATACCCCGGAGGCCTCACTTCTTTCGTGAATCAATCTTTTCGGCTGTCTCAGGAATAGCGCTGGGGTTTTGGTGGTGATCTTATGGCGGACTAATGTGCAGTCGGTCGTCGTTTCCACTCGAGTGGAGATCTGAGAAGGGGAAGAGAAACGAAGGCTTTTTGCGGACCCTGACGGGTCCTTCGCACGTGGAAAGGCAGAACCTTGCGAAGTAGAAAGCTACTAGCTGCTGCGGGTGTCTTGGCGCTCATCCTCCCGGTGATCCGTCGCCACCGCGGACGAACCGGGTGGCGGAGATGGCCTAGCCAGCTTGATCGCCGTGAGCCCCGTCCGGGGGAGATCAGGTCCGGGGCGGCCCAGGACATCCTCGACGCCAGGGCCAAGATCACCATCATGCGGTGGAGCTCAAGGACGATCCCGTTGCCGTGGTTAAGGCGAAGAAGGGAGGTGAGCTTGATCCGAGTGAGGAAAGGAAGGTCGAGAACGAGCTGTCGGGAGTTCAGAACCAGGTTGCTGCGAGCATTGAGGCCAAGGGGGTGCTGTCGAGAGCAGGATGCAGTCCGCCTTCAACGGCATGCGTGTGAGCATCGACAGCAGTGAATTGGAGGCTCTCGAGGCTCTTCCTGAGGTTAAGTCGATCCGCTCCGTTCCCGTTCACGAACGCACCAACGTCCATGGTGTTCCGATGATAGGGGCCCCGAAGGTGTGGGAAGGCTCAGGCGGAGCCACCGGATATACCGGTAAAGGGTGTCAAGGTCGCGGTGATCGACACCGGTGTCGACTACACCCACGCCACCTTCGGTGGTCCGGGAACCGGCGAATCGTTCAACGAACAGTCCACGGCCACCACCCCAATCCGGCCTGGTACGGCCCCGACGCCCCGCACGTCAAGGGCGGGATCGACCTCGTCGGTGACGACTACAACGGCACGAACACCCCTCAGCCCGATGACAACCCCATCGATTGTCTTCGAGGCCGGGCCACGGCACCCACGTTGCGGCCACGGTTGGCGGAGCCGGCGTCCTCTCCGACGGGCGGACCTACACCGGCACCTATGACAAGAAGACCCACGACAACCAGTTCAAGGTGGGTCCCGGCGTCGCACCCGGTGCCGAGCTCTACGCTGTCCGTGTCTTCGGTTGCACGGGGACCACGAACGTCACCACGGAAGCCATCGACTGGGCCGTGAAGAATCACATGGACGTGATCAACATGTCGCTCGGTTCGCCGTACGGCAAGGTCACCGATGCCACCTCGATCGCTGCGTCGAATGCCGCTGCCGCGGGTATCGTGGTGTTGTCCTCCGCCGGCAACTACGGTTCGCAGCCGTACCTGACGGGTTCTCCTGCAGCTGGTGCCGGGACCATCTCCGTCGCCGCAGCTGATCCTGCCGAGAACTATCCGGGTGCTCAGCTTACCGTTGATGGCACAGCGATCCAGGGCGATGAACGCCAACGGTGCGGAACTTCCCACCGGCGCACCCATTCACGTGTTGAAGGATGCATCGGGCAACGTCTCCCTCGGATGCGCCGAGTCCGATTACGCCGACGTGCCGGAAGGCTCCGTCGTAATCACGGCACGCGGCTCCTGCCCCCGGGTCGATCGGGCCGTTTTCGGGCAGAAGCACAAAGGCGGCTGCCGTGGTCACGATCAACTCCAGTGACGAGTACTCCGGCTACGAGGGTGTGATCACCGGTAGCTCGACCACCGGCGAGCAGCTGGACGTGACGATCCCCTTTCATCAGTGTCAAGAGCTCCGACGGCACATCCCTAGCGGCTGCTGACGGCAAAGCAGATGACCTTCACCGCGAACACGATTTCCAACTCGGGTTTCACCGGCTACAGCTCCCTTCACCTCAGCCGGCCCACGCAGCGGTGATTCCGCCCTGCGTCCCAGCGTGGCCGCTCCCGGCGTGTCCATCAACTCCGCCCGGGTGGGTTCCGGGACCGAGGCCAGCACCTTTGTCGGGGACATCCATGGCTGCTCCGCACGCTGCGGGTGTCGCGGCTCTCACCAAGCAGGCCCATCCAACGTGGAACTCCCAGGAGCTCTCCGCGGCCATCGTCTCGACAGCCGATGCATCCAAGGTATCCGGATATGGACCCACCCGTGGTGGTGGACTGGTGGATCCTGCGGACTCCACGTCGACCCAGGTCTTCGCTTTCGGTGACTCCACGGAGGTGGATGGCAAGACCCCTCCGAGACGCAACGGTCAGCTTTCGACTACCAGGAGTCCAATGGTTCCTTCTGAAGGGAAGCAAGAAGATAACCCTCGTGAACAAGGGCAACTCGGAGGTCACCTTCACCGGGGAGACCAAGGCCTCGGACCAGAGCCTGCCCGCACAGGTCACGCTCAGCGACAGGCAGGTCACCGTTCCTGCGGGCAGCACGGCCTGATGTCACGGTGACCCTAAGCCTCAAGGCGTCCGATGTCCCGAGCAGCATCAAGACCGCCAACTCCCCGGACTACTACGAGGCCTCGGGCAACGTGCAGTTCACCTCCGGGGACAGGACACTGAGCGTTCCCTATCTGATGGTTCTCCCGTTCCACGACCAAGGTGACCGGTGAGGCCAGCTCCGATGCCTCCAAGATCAGCTTCCAGAATCAGGGCGGCACCTGCGATGCCAGGGGCTTCCTGTTCGACTGGGGCATCACCGATCCGAAGGGTGACCTTTCCAGCGGGGCTGACGCCGACGTGAGCGAAGGCGCCGACATCGCTAACGTTGGTGTCCAGACCACCACGATCGACGGTGAGAAAGGCCTGTGGCGTTCGCGGTCAACAGCCATTCACGGCACTCGAATGCGGCCAGTAACGCCTACAGGATCTCGGTCGACACCAACGGCGACGGCACGGCCGAATACATCGTGGCCAGCGTGGATTCCGGGTATGCGCGTCAGAAAAATCTACGACGGTCGTCCTGAGGTGTTCATCACTGACCAGTCCAACGGCAAAGGCCAAATCGGCGGGCACGTACGCCTTGGCTCCCAGCGATTCCAGCACGGTGATCCTCGTGGTCAAGGCCTCTGACGTCGGTGTGGCGGGAAAGTTCCAGTACTGGGTTTGAAAGCAGAGCACCAACGACGTGAAGGACAGCGTCGACAGCCATGCAACCTATGATCCTGACAATCGCCCCTTCAACGACGGTCAGGCGTTCCAGGTGGCAGCTAGATGGCACGAGTGACGTGTCCATCACGTACAACAGATCCGCGGCTGAGGACCAGAAGTCCTTGGGATGGATGGCTGTGGTGTTCGACAACGACCAGGAACTCCTGAGGCGGTCACGGGCGCGCTGACCGGTGGTGGAACCACCTCGACGAGCCGAACCCCTCCGCGTCGTCCTCTCAGGGTGATCCAGGCACCCCGGCCTCGCCCACCCCGGCCAGCAACCTGAGCCGGACTCCCGGTCAAGCCGGGTCTGCCCAAGACAGGAGATCTCGGATAACGGTTTGAACCGGAACCCTGCGAAAACAACGATGGCCCCGCTGATCGCGGGGGCCATCGTTGTTCGGCTCTAGCGGATCCCGACCGAGGGTCCTCGAGAGGTGCTCGTGATCTTCCGGATCTCAGATGTCGGTGGGGATCGATGGAAGGGCCACCGCTGAGGGTCGGCAGACCATTGTTCTCGCACAGCACTGGGGAGGGGTCGTCCCGAAAGCGGTAGTCGTAGGTCGTGTCCCCGACTTTCACCACGATCTGCCAGCCGTCCACCAGGGCCTGGGTGTAGGTGGCCCCGGGGATCGGACAGCCCAGCGCACCTGTCCTCCACATTTTTCTTGTGAGCTTCCACCAAAGTCGCCTCGGAACCGGCGATGCCGCGTTTCGTTCAGGTCGGCCCGGATGGCCTCCATGTGAGTTTCAGGGGCCTCCGCCGTGATCTCACTGCTGGGAGAACGTGGGGGCGGGAGCGATGAGTTGAGGAAGACCGACTGGGGACTCCTCGGTTCCCGGATCGCCGGGATCAGCTGTGGCGTCTACGGCACATGCGACCAAGGAGACGGTCAGCAACATGCCAGCAATTCCGGCCAGTGGTTTCAACATGTCCCGAGTTTAATCAGGGGAACTGACAATGGTCAATGGGTTGCCATATCACATGTCCAGCCGATGAGGCAATCTGCATACTGCGGTAGGATTTCCCTGCGGGAAGCCGCTAAAGTTGAGGGCTGACGAGGTAGACCCGTCGCAACAATCAAGGGAGATAAACGCGAATGAGCGAGAGCGCTACATCTACGACCTCTCGGAGGGTGACGCGACCATGCGTAACCTACTCGGAGGAAAGGGCGCGGGCGTCGCCGAGATGGCCCGGATCGGGGTCCCTGTCCCCGATGCCTTCACAGTCACCACGACGGCCTGTGTGGAAACCATGAACCGGGGCGGAGTGGCCCCGACAGCTTTTGGCGGATGAGATCAACGCGGGTCTGGCTCGGCTGGAGGAACGCACGGGACGCAAACTCGGCGGCTCCGAGAGTCCGCTGCTGGTTTCGGTGCGTTCCGGAGCAGTGTTCTCCATGCCCGGAATGATGGACACCATCCTCAACCTTGGTGTCTCCGACGAGTCCGTGGCGGCCATCGCTGAGGAGTCCGGTAACGAACGTTTCGCGTGGGACTGCTACCGCCGCTTCATCCAGATGTATGGCGAAGTGGTCGAAGGTGTTCCGGCCTACGCCTACGAAGATGCACTGACCGAGCTGAAACGCAAGCGCGGCGTCGAACTCGACACCGACCTGGGGCCTGCGGACCTGAAGGAGCTGGTGGCAACCTTCAAGGAGATCAGCAACGAACACTTGGGTGGCGAGTGGACCTCCGACCCTGTCGAACAGCTCCACCGGGCCGTGAATGCGGTGTTCCGTTCCTGGCAGAACCCTCGTGCCGAGGTGTACCGCCGCGCCAACAACATTCCCTCCGACCTCGGCACCGCCGTCAACGTCATGCAGATGGTCTTCGGAAACCGTGGCGACGACTCCGCCACCGGCGTGTGCTTCACCCGTAACCCCTCGACGGGTGCGAATGAACTTTTACGGCGAGTTCCTCGTCAACGCTCAGGGCGAGGACGTGGTGGCAGGCATCCGCACCCCACGACCGCTCGCTGAGATGCGCGATGTGCTGCCCGAGGCCTACGACGAACTCATCGACACGATGCGGCGCATGGAGGCTCACTACCGCGACATGCAGGATATGGAGTTCACCGTCGAGAACGGCAAGCTGTTCCTGCTGCAGACCCGCAACGGAAAACGCACCGCAGCCGCCAGCGTTGAAGGTGGCCTCCGACCTGGTAGACGAGGGCGTCATCACCAAGGAGGAGGGCGCTGCCGCATCGAACCGGACCAGCTGGATCAGCTGCTGCATCCCGCCATCGACCCGTCACATGGCCAGAAACCCATCACGAAGGGCCTCCCCGCGTCCCCGGGGGCTGCGGTCGGCGAGGTGGTCTTCGATGCCGACACCGCCGCCGAGCGCGGCGGGCGTGGTGAAGCAGTGGTGCTGGTGCGCTACGAAACCACCCCCGATGACATCCACGGCGTGATCGTCGCCCAGGGTGTGCTCACCGCCCACGGAGGCATGACCTCCCATGCTGCAGTGGTAGCGCGTGGCATGGGCAAGCCGTGCGTTGCAGGTGCCTCCGGCATCCACATCGACGCCAAAGGCCGCACACTCACCGTCGGCGACCGGATCATCAAGGAGGGTGAGGTCATCACCCTCGACAGTTCCACGGGTGATGTGTTCGCGCAGGGAGATCAAGCTGATCCCGCCGCGCATCAACGAGGACTTCCAGCGCGTGGTCACGTGGGCCGACGAGGTCCGTGAACTCGGGGTGCGCGCGAACGCCGACAACTTCGAGGACGCATCCAAGGCTCGTGAACTGGGTGCCGAGGGCATCGGGCTGTGTCGCACCGAGCACATGTTCATGGCTGCTGACCGGCTGCCTGCGGTCCGCCGCATGATCCTGGCGGAAACTCACGAGGCCCGGGCGGATGCGCTCGATGAGATCCTGCCGATGCAGCAGGCCGACTTCGAGGGCATCTTCACCGCAATGAAGGGGCTTCCGTCACCGTCCGGCTCCTCGATCCGCCGCTCCACGAGTTCCCTGCCGAATCTGGTGGAGCAGTCGCTCGCTGGTGCAGCGTCTTGAGTTGACGGGCGGCGATGCATCCGAACTGGAGGCTGCCCGCGCCACTCTCGCCCAGGTCAAGCGTCTCCACGAACTCAGCCCGATGCTCGGTACTCGCGGCTGTCGTTTGGCGATGCTCTACCAGGAGATTCCGGCCATGCAGACCCGCGCCATTGTGCGTGCTGCCTTGGCGGTGCTGGAACGTGAGGGCGAGACGGTCGGCGTGGAGATCATGATTCCCCTCGTGGCGCTGTCGAAGGAATTGGAGATCCAGCGCGAGATCGTGGAGAGGACGGTTGCCGAAGAGCTGAAGGCCGCCGGCAAAGAACTGAAGGTGACGGTCGGCACCATGATCGAGCTGCCGCGCGCTGCCTGGTGGCGGATCAGATCGCCGAGTACGCTGACTTCTTCAGCTTCGGCACCAATGATCTCACCCAGACCGGCGTTGGTATCAGCCGTGACGATGCCGAGAACGGCTTCCTCACCCAGTACGTCACGAGTAAAGTGTTGGAACGTAACCCGTTCGAATCCATCGATGTGGACGGTGTGGGGCAGTTGGTCGAGATCGGTGTCGCGAAGGGGCGTTCCGTTAAACCGCGCCTGAAGGCCGGTGTCTGTGGTGAACACGGCGGTGATCCGGATTCCGTGGAGTTCTTCCAGTCTGTCGGCCTGGATTACGTCTCCTGTTCTCCGTACCGGGTACCCATTGCCCGTTTCGCGGCTGCTAAGGCTGTGCTGAAACAGCGCGGACTGATCTTTTCAGAAGGGTGTGTCCCGGCTTCGTCAAGGGCCGGGACACACGTTTTTCACGAGTTTCGGATGCTGGAGAAATGTCCTGAGCCTCTTCAGCGCAGCCCGGTTCCATCGGTTTGAGTGCCCCTGCCTGTGGGTCATCCTTCAGCGGGGGCACGGCGGGCACTGAACGTCATGGCCGGTTACAGGGTCCAGGCCTCCAAGGGTGGCTGCGCTCCCAGAACAGCTCCTCGTAGCGGGCGGCGTCGGCGAAGGTGTCGAGCATGACTGTTCTCGTTGCTTCGTCGGCGGCCTCAGCCCGCCTCGTCGAGCAGCTCGATGGCGGTGGCAGTGGTTTCCTGGAAGGCCGGGTCGGCGTAGGTCGACTACCCAGGTTCCGTAGGGATGGTTCTCCACCGCCCTGGCCCGTTCGGCGGGTCAGGCCCACCTGCGCATAGACCCAGTAGCAGGGCAGCACCGCCGCCACTCCCACCGGGTGAGGGATCGTAGGCGACTGCGGTCTGGATGAAGTTCACATAGCCGCGGGTGGTGGGGGAGGGGCGGGTGCGTGCGGGGCGGAGCGCAGCAAAAGGTCGTTGAGGAGGGCATCGTGCATCAGCTTTTTCGGCTGCGACGGCCTCCCCAGCACTCTGTGCCCAGAAGGACCGGGCCTTGGCGTGCAGGGGCCCGGGCGGCTAGCAGCGCCAGGGGCCGGGAATAGCCGCGCGGGTAGAAGTCGTCCTGGACGATGTGCTCGACGAAGCGACGCGGCTCCAGGGTGCCGTCGGCCAGCTGGGTCAGCAGCGGCAGCCGGTCGATGCGTTCGCGGATCCCGGCGATGTGTTCCCAGGCCGAAGTGCTGAACTCCCGTGTGCGCCAGGTCATGCCTGCGTTCCTTTCAGGTTGATCAGGTGGTTCACCGGGCCGTGTCCGGACCGGGGGAGCGACTGAGTTGCCAATCGGCCCCCGCAAGGATGGCGCGGTGCAGGAAATCACGGGCCTCCGCCACCACGTGTTCCGGGAACGGTGCCGCCTGGCGCAATTCCGGTGCGCGCCGCGGTGGCGGCGATTGCGGAACGAGGGTGCATCCGGTGCCATGGGTATTGCGGGTGTTCACGCGAGCGCCGGTGAACCGTGCGGTTCCGTTCGGCATGACCAGGAGATCGGTCAGCTCCTCGCCGGTCAGGTGACCGCCTTTTGCCAGGACCGCGGGCGCCCGTCGTGACGATGCGTTCCGCCTGTGCCTGGAGCTCGGAGCTGTCACCCGCAGGTGAGGAACCGGCCAGAACCGCGGTCTCCGGGACGTTTGGGGTGATTAGGGTCGGCCAGCGGCAACAGTCGAGTGCGAACCACCTCGACTGCTTCGTCGGCCAGGGAGCCTGTCTCCCGAGGTCGCCACCATCACGGGGTCGAGGGACCAGGAAACCGAAATCTGTCCGGCGCGCGGCGATCAGGTCTGCCACCGCTTCTGCGATCCTCGCGTTCGTGAGCATCCCGAGCTTGGTGGCGTGCACCTCGATGTCGTCGAGGACAGCTTCCACCATGCGACGACGAATTCCGGATCCACGGGGCATGCGGCTCGCACTCCTTGGGTGTTTTGAACCGTCAGGCCTGCCAGTGCGGCCATGCCGTACACCCAAGAGCGGCGAAGGTCTTCAGGTCGGCCTGGATTCCAGCGCCACCGCTCGGGTCGGAGCCCGCTATGGAAAGTGCGGTTCTTGGTGTCATGGTGTCTCCCAGAGTTCTTTCAAGTGTGATGCGGCTTCGCGGGGCGGGTGGCTGCTGCGATCGCGGATACCACGCAGATGCCGTCCACCCCGGTTGCGATGACCTCAGCGGCGTTGGTGGCGTTGATCCACCGATGGCTACTGCGGGCAGGCCCACGGGCGGGCGGCGAGCAATTCCGGATCCCGTCAGGCCCAACGCCGGGGCGGTGTCGGTCTTGGTGCTGGTGTTTCCACACCGAGGGACTGAGCCGATCACATCAGCACCCGATTGCCGCGATGGCATCCAAATTCGTCCGGGAACGACGGATACCCCCAGCAACCGGTCCGGCCCGAGGCTTCGCGGACCACCGCGGGATCGCCGTCGGACTGCCCGATGTGCAGGGTGCGTTCCCAGCTCCACCGCGATCCCCAGACGGTCATTGACGAACAACTCCGCCCCAGCTGCACCCTTGGCACGGCGGATTCGATGGCTTTCCGGCAGGCGAGCACGCCTGTCCGGAAGGTGTCGTCGTCGGCGTTCTTGTCGCGGAACTGGATCACCGTGGCCCTCACCCAGCACGGCTTGTTCCACGGTGTGGGCCACGTGGTCGCGACCGCCGGACAGGGTCGGGGTCGGTGACGTAGTAGAGCCGCCAGTCAATCCGCATCAGGCCTCCTCGACGGTGACCAGGGAAGCGACCTCATCGGGGGTCAGCGCGTACGGGGCGTCGCGCCGGGCGATCTCGAAACTGGCCGGGCCCTTCGCATCGCGGCCCGCCACGGTGCCCTGCGGCAGCGAGCGGGGCGTGGGCGGCGACGACCGCATCGTGTGGGCAGGGGTGCTCCCGGGTGGCGCCGAGTGTCGCCGCAGCCAGTGCGCCGAGCGAGCGGCCCGTGCCGATCACCAGCGGCATCAGCGGGTCGCCACCGTGGACGCGCGTGGTTCGTGACGCGCTGACCACCACGTCGACCTCTCCGGAGATCGCCACGACGGTGTTGTGCTGGTGGCAGGGTCTCGTGCCGCCTCCACCGCGGCCTCAACGGGGTCGGTGGAGTCCACCCCCGACCTCCGGTGCTGGCGCCCGCCAGAGCCCAGGATCTCGGACGCATTGCCCCGGATCGCGGCGGGCGACAGAGCCAGCAGTTCTCGGGCCAGGGCGGTCCGTACCGGCGGTGCACCGACCGCGACAGGGATCGAGCGCAGGGGTGCCGGCCTCGTGGGCGACGCTGCGGCAGCACGCTGCGCCGCGTGCTGCTCGAGGCCGTTGCCGACGTTGATCAGCACTGCCGAGGGCGATCCCGGCGAGATTTCCGCCTCTTCGGGAAGGTCAATCATTGCGGGTGCGGCGCCGGCGGCCAGCAGGACGTTGGCTGTGATCTGCGGCACCACGGTGTTGGTCAGACAATGAACCAGAGGGTCGTGGCGCGGAGATGGAGCAAGGACGGACGCGACATTCATGGCGCTCCCTTCGTCAGTGCGAACTGCATCAGGTTCGACGAGTTTGATCTCAGCCCCTTGCGGTGGGGCACCCGGCGTCTTGGAACGTGCTTGCAGGAGTTATGCGGGGACTTCCTGGCACGACCATTTTTCAATGCAGGGGTTCACAAAACAGGGGGCAGTAATTAAGGTTTTGCCGAAAAATACCTGGACGCGCGCTGATACTCCAGCGGCCCCGGACGAGGTCGCACTCTCGATTATGAAAGGCAGAACTGTGCGACGTAACAAATTAGTGGCCATGGTGGGGGTGTTATCTCTCCTCACCCCCGTGGCAACCACATCGGCTGACGAGACGACGGACCCTCACAACATGTCCGACCTGATCCAACCGGCTCCCACAACGAAGGTTCCCGCCGACGCCGCGAAGGAGATCCTTCCGCAGAAGGGGCCGGTCACTGTCATGGTGGAGCTCGCCGAGGATCCCGTCGCGGTCGTCAAAGCGAACAAGGGCGGGTCCTTGGTGAGGGAGAGAGAAGCAGATACAGGAAAAAACTCTCAACTCCCAGGACAAAGTGGCCGCGCAGGTGACCTCCTTAGGAGGCGCGGTTGAAAACCGCCTGCAGTCCGCCTACAACGGCCTGCGAGTGACGATAGATAGCGCTCAGCTGGCCGACGTCGAGGGCATCGACGGGGTCAAGAGCGTGCAGACCATTCCGTGCATGCGCAGCAACACCACAGGCGTTCCTTATATCGGGTCCCCGAACGCCTGGCGAGGGAGCTGGTGGAACCGGCTACACGGGCAAAGGCGTCAAGATTGCCATCATCGACAGTGGGATTGACTACACCCACGCCACCTTCGGTGGGAAGGGCACCCTCGGACGCCTTCAATGCGGCTACCGCGGCCACGGATCCGACTCCCTATTACGGTTCACGCGTCAAAGGTGGGTATGACTTCGCCGGCGACCTCTACACCGGACAGAACACCCCACAGCCGGACAACAACCCCATCGACTGCGAGAAGTTCCGGACACGGAACCCACGTGGCGGCCACCGCCGCCGGGGCAGGTGTGACCGCTGATGGCGACATCTACAAGGGCCCCTATGACTCCACCACCTACAACAACAAATTCCGGGTCGGCCCCGGCGTGGCTCCCGAGGCCGATCTGTACGCATTGAAGATCTTCGGGTGCGAGGGAAAGAGCAATCTCGCAGTCGATGCCGTCGACTGGGCCGTCAAGAACCACATGGATGTCATCAACCTGTCGTTGGGCACTAGCTTTCGGCAGGGTCACTGACCCTGATGCCGTCGCCGTCTCCAATGCCGTGGCCGCGGGGACTGTGGTGATCGCGGCCTCTGGCAATCGCCGGTTCCCGGCCATATCTGACCGGGTCGCCAGGAACCGGTGCTGGGGCAGTCTCCGTTGCTGCCAGCGACGCCCTGGAGAACCATCCGGGTGCGCAGTTCACCGTTGATGGCAGGACCATCCAGGCCATCGATGTCAACGCCGCCGAAATTCCCCAGGCGCGAGACTCCATGTCCTCAGAACCGGCGATGAGCTCTCGACAGGCTGCGACCTCAACGAGTACGCCGGCCTTCCACAGGGAACGATCGTGGTCACCAGAAGTGGTGACTGTGTTGACATGCTAAAAGCCTTGTACGCCCGGCACTGGGGGCTGGCAGGAGCCATCATGATCAATAAAAGCGATGAACTACCGCCCTACATCGGCGCGCTCCCCGCCAATCCTTTGGACGAGGGAGCTGAAGAGGGACACAGGCCTACTGCTCGGGTGAGGGTCCTCCGACGGCGAGGCCATCATTGCTGCGGACGGCGAGCAGATCACGCTGAACGCCAATAACATCTCCCAACGAGAACCACGGCGGGCTTACCGAGTTCAGCTCCGCGGGCCCGCGCAGTGGGGACTCGACCGTGCGCCCGAACGTGACCGCCCTGGGTTTCTCGGTCCTGTCGGCGGATGTCGGTTCCGGAAACCTCGGGCGCATCGAATCAGGGGACGTCCATGGCTGCTCCGCATGTCGCCGGTGTCGCGGCTCTGGCGGTCAGGCCCATCCGGACTGGGACGCCCAGGAAATCGCGGCGTCGCTGGTCAACACAGCCGACCCTGAGAAGGTCGGTGGATACGATCCACTCTTGCGGGTGGCCTAGTTGATCCCGCCGAGGTGGTCGGCACATCTGTCGTCGCCTACGGTGACTCCTCGGATATCGACGGTACCTGGTGCGTGAGGCAGGGGCTCAGCTTTGGGTACGCGGAATCGAGCCACCACCTTCGAGGGGCAACCCGTAAGGTCACCCTTGTCAACAAGGGCTGCCGAGGCGGAGCGGATCACTGCCAGCTCGCAGCCGGCTGAGAAATCGATGAAGGCCAGCATTTCCTTCAGTCAGGGAACAGGTCACGGTTCCTGCGGGAGGCAGCAGTGGATGTTGACGTCACGATCACCATGTCGGCCTCCGACGTGCCCAACGGCGTCAACAGCCCGAACTCGCCATGGTTCTACGAGGGCCTCCGGGAACCTGAAGTTCACCGGTTCCAACAGCAAGACCCTGACCATGCCATACCTGCTGGTTCCCGTTCCCTGTCCAACGTGAGGCGACCAACACGGTCACACCCAAGGGCACTGACGTCACTTTCAGCAACGAGGGTGGTGCGCTCGATGCCTACGCCGCGCTCTACACGTGGGGACTGAGCGATCCGGCCGACATCCCGGATGCGGTCGACAGCGGTCAGGACCTGGCGAGTGTCGGGGTGGCGAGTTACGGCGACGACTCGAACAGAACCGTGAACTTTGCGCTGAACTCCAGCTCCGATTCTCCAACCCAGCTCAGCTCGAATACAACGTCGACATCGACAACGACAATGACGGCAAAGCCGACTACCGAATCGTCAGCATGGATTCCGGTCGCGTCCGGGAACAGCAGATCAACGGGCTCGCCGAGGTGTTCGTGGTGGATCTCTCCGACGGGAATATCTATCCCACTGGTTCGGTGACCCTCTCCCCGACGGATTCCAGCACCGTGGTGCTGAAGGTCGCCGCCAGTCAGGGTCGGTATCACGGGCAAGTTCAGCTACACCGCCAATGCCGTCGACATCAGGGGCACAGCGACCGCGGATACCATCGAGCAGTGGGCGCGGTATGACCCGACGAAACAAGCCTTTCAACGATGGCCAGCTCTTCACAGGTCAACCGGGGCGATTCAGAGACCTTCAATCTCGAACGCAACGATGCCGCCTATGCCGACCAGAAAACGCTGGGATACATGGCTGTCGCCTTCGATAACGCTCAGGGCGTCACGGAGGCCATCACAGGTGAGGTGGGCAGGGGAACCGAACCGACGGTTTCCCGCCCGGCGACCGCGACACCGGAACCGAGTACACCGCCCCGGCCGACCAGCAGGCCGCCGGTCAAGCCCGGCCTGCCGAAGACGGGTGAAGGTCGCTGACCCGCCCTCCGGGGCACACGATGATGGCCCCCGGGACTCCCGGGGGCCAGTACTCCCTCGAGAGGGTAGCTGGGTAGGGGTGGGCTCGTGACCGAAGCGCGATCAGGGGAACTGTCGTCCTGGGACCTGTTCGCTACCCCCGGAGAGATCCGCGCCGCCAGCTATCTCATCGGTTCCCATGCTCGCCAGTACCGGCTCATCGTGGACGTGTTGGCTGCGCGACAGGAAGTGTCACTGACCGGGGTGGGACACGACGAGCTGGCCGAGCTGATCCGCGCTCGGCTTCCGCAGGAGACAGCGGCAGGGTTAATGGAGGACCTCAACCTCTCCGACCGCTTGGCGTCGCTGGTCTCCTGGGGTACCTGCGAGGCCTGGCAGGACCGGGCCACCACCGAGGAAGAATTCCTTCGGAACCGCTACCGCTATCAGCTCACCGAGACCGGGGCGGCCCTCAACCAAGTTGTCAGGGCCATCGAGGAGGACTTTGGAGCCGGGTCCACGGCGGTGCTGTTGGCCCCGGCAGTGTTGGCTGACCGGCTCCGGGCTGCCCTTGACGCGCTGGCGGGGAGCGCCTCGGCGATGCATCCCAGGGAGTTCTCCGTGGTCGAGACCACCCTGGACGCCATGGCGCGGGAGGCCAACCAGTGGCAGTCCCGGATGGCAGCGGCGCTCGGTGGGATTCCCGATCAGGCCCGTATCACACGGCTGCTGGAAACCATCCTCGCCTATGTCGATGCCTGGGGTGCCGGGGTTGATGCCTGGTCTGGACGCATCACGGCCTGCTTGCCGGCTCTGAAGGACATCGGCCCCGACACCTGGCGGGCCCCTGACCCTGCAGCGTCTCGGCGCCGAGATCAACCCGGAGACGGTAGCCCGCGCAACCACCCAGCTGTCGGGCATCGTCGCCGTCCTGGAACGTTGGTTTAGCGGTGAACTGCCGCAGGCCACTCAGCTTCGGCGCCAGATGCGCGATGCCGTCACCCCGGTTCTTCGAGGACACCGGGCGCTGCTCGCGGTCGGAGGAACTGTGTCCCGGGCAGCCGAGCTGTCTCGGCTGGCTGATGCGGTCGCCCGGGCCGAGGATGACGCGGAGGCGTGGCGGGTTTTGCAACCGGTACGGGGCTCTATTCCGCCCGCCACCTGGCTCTGGAGCCCCAGAGGTACCGGGTGCTCCCAGCGTATGGGATGCGCCTCCCGTGCCTGTCTCAGAGCGACTGCGTTCCCAGGGTCGGCGTTCCCTGTCCGGCAGGGGCGCCTCGCGTGGCGGACCGGTCTAGGGCCAGGGGAACTGGCCCGCGCGACGCCGCCCACGAGCAGGCTCGAGCTTCGGGAGGCCGAACATCGTCTGGTCTCCCGTTCCGGAACGCGCCTCAGCGATTGGGCCGCCCTGACGGCAGGGGAGACTCGTCTCTTTCTGGACCTACTCGCCTCGGCCCGTGAGGCGAACGGGATGGGCACCACTGCTGATGGCAGGTCACCATGACACTGACCCCGTTCACCCTCCCAGGTCTGCGGTCTGCTGGACCGAAGAGGGACGACTGGTGCTGGCAGACGCCCTGGTGGAGTTCACATCGTGATGCTGGGCAACGACCATGCCGAGATTCAGGCTGCCTTTCACCGGTCTGATGGCGAACCCTCTCGTCACACCGTGGCGGCATCCCGAACTGCACATGCTCGTGCATCGTCACGCCACCATCCTCAGCATCTGGGTTAAACGGGTGGGTTATCTCCTGGTGGGGAGCAACCGCTGCTACCGGCTGCGCAGGCCATCTATCGGAGGACGGGTGGCCCTACCCGCGGCGACACCACCACCCTCGCGGCCAGTTGGTCCTGGTCTTGTACGCCGCCAGTTGCCTGGAGGCCAGCGCCGAGGGAGTCGCTGACCCTTCAGGAACTTTCCGACAACGTGGCACGACTGGTGCAGATTAACGGTGGTTGGCCCTACGACCCGAATCGACGCCCGGACCGGCAGCGGCTGCTCGCCGTCCACATGCTCACCACCTACGGGGTGCTCGAGGAGCGCACATCCGGGACGTTGCAGAACGACTGGGAACGCACCGGGTTCCGGGATCGGCGCGGGGCTATCTGCTGCACCAGGGACGCCCTGATGCTGTTGGTGGATACCGATGACGTTGACCTGGCCTCTGGCCCGCAGGATCGACAGTAGCCAGGACGCTCGGGGGACAGGGAACTGTTGCGGATGTTGGTGGAGTGTCAGGCCCTCTGCCGGAGGAGCTGTCCGAATCCCACCGCGACTACCTGACTAGGCAGCGCAGCCGTGGTGGTGGAGCGGGCCGAGGAGCTGACAGGCGGTCGGGTCGAGGTGCGCAGCGACGCCCTCATACTGGTGATGCCGGCTTCTCGGGAACTACCCGAGGGGCTGGTGTGCGGTTTCCCCGATGCCACCACCCTGGACTGGGTGGCACTGGCCATGATCGATGCGCTGTGCCCGGGGGCGACAGGGTTCCATCGGGTTTCTGCCGACCGGGTGCTGGCCGCCGCGGTCGACATCCACCGCGGCAGGAGAAACAACTCACGGTGGCCCTGAGGGAATCCCCACGGCGATCCGCGACGCAGTGGCCGGGCGGCTGAGCGAACTCGGCCTGCTCAGGGTGGAGGGCGGGGACTGGATCCTCACCCCGGCCGTGGGACGTTACCGCGACGCTGAACTGACCTCGGGCGAGGAGGGTGATGTTTGACGACGAGCACCTGAAGTCGTGGCGCGACGCCGTGGTCGCGGGTCAACTACCCAGCCCCGTCAGGGGACCGATCGCTGGCAGGCGCTGCGCGCGGGGCGTGGTGAACCTGTGGGAGTTCGAGACCACCGAGTACTGGTACGCGGACGGCTGGGTGCAGCTCATGGGCAGCAACGAGACCGGCAAGTCGTCACTGATGGCGCTAACCACCCTCATCCGTGGCTCGCGGATGTCGCATCCAGCAACATCGATACGCTGGGCCGCTCCGGGAAGACGTTCCGCTACTACGTCGAACCCACCGGACGTGATGCCGATCGCCGCGAGGCCACCGCTTCCACCCACCACGGCTGGCTGTGGGTGGAGTACGGGCGTCGCACCGAGCAGGGCGAGGAGTTCTTCACCACGTTGCTGTTCGCGGAGGCCCGCAGCGCCGCCGCCGACATGCGCCTCACTGGTGCACCCTCTCCGGTGGGGCACGGGTGCGTGAGGGGCTGCGAGCTGCTGGTTGCCCGCCGCGTGGTGCTACCGAAGGACGTGAGCGCCGAGGGTTCACCAGGCATCAGAGCGCGGCAGCGTACCGCCGCAGTGGCCTCCCAGCTGCTGGGCAGCACCGCCGAAAAACTGGAGGCGGTGGGAAAGCTGCTGCGGGTCACCCGCACCCCGAAACTGGGTGAGCAGCTCAGGTGCGCTTCATCAGCGATCGTCTGCACGATGCCCTGCCGGAACTCGATCGCTCCGAGATCAACCAGCTCGCTGATGGCTGGGATCAGCTGGACGAGATTCGTGCCGACCTGGATCGTGCGGCGGAGGCCATCGATGTGGTGGAGGGTTTCACTGCGCGTTCCTGGCGGCCCTGGGTGCGGGCGGTGTTGCGGAGGGCCGCGGACGGGAGCAGGTCCGCGATCACCGCCTTCGATGATGTCACTCGCGGGAACGGGGATGCGCGCGCGGGAACTTGGGGAGGCGAAGGTGCGACGGGCCGTGGTGGAGGAGGAACGCCGCTCCTGGGAACTTGCAGGTGAGGGTGCCCGGGTGGCGGCAGGGAGCTGCGGGCCTCCAGCCGCTACCAGGACGCGCAGGGAAGGGCTGACCCGTCTGACGCACGCCCGCGCCGTCGCGGAGATGAGTGGGACGGGTATCCGCGGAGGCCAATCGGCGTGCCGAGGCGGCTGATGCGTCGGCGCGCCGGTCGGGGGATGCTCGGGAATCCGCAGGGCAGCTCTCGAAATCCGGCGCCGGGAGGCCTCGGAGCGTCTCGCCGATGCCCGCTACGCGGCGCGAGAAGCGGGGGTGGATGTCGTCGACTTCGATCCGGTGCTGACGGAGCAGCGGGTGAGCGACGAGACAGCGCGACGTGAAGCGCGTCCAGCAGCTCCTGGGAGAGGCGGTCCTGGCCGATCAGGAGGCCAGTCGCGCGGAGGATGTCGCGGCTGAGAGCCCGACAACGAAGCATCGAGGCCGAGGAACGGCGCGACACCGCGTGGGAGGCCGCCGAGCGGGAACGCGATTCGCTGGCGGCAGGGCTCGACATCTGGGCGGAGGAGCTCGGAGGCGACGCGGATGTCGAGGCCTGGCAGGTCTGCCCTCCCGACGGCAGGATCACAGCGACCGCTCAGGGGAACGCATCAGGGAGAGAATGGTTCGAACCCGCGTGCGCCCGGTCCAGGCGAGGTTGCAGGACTCCGAGATGCAGGGCCGGCTTGCCGGGCAACGCATCAGTGAACTGGACGAGCGCATCAGGGGATGGGGCGAGCCGGGGTTGCGGAACCGCAGCCGCCTGCGCTGTGGACACGGCGTGTGCGCCCCGACGGCGGAGCACCCCGTCTGGCGGCTTGTGAACCCGCGTGAGGGGCCTGCCGGGACAGTGAATTGGCCGCCGTCGAGGCTGCGCTCGCTGCGTCAGGGGTTGTTGGATGCCTGGGTGAGCGACGAGGGGTCGTCGCCGACGATGTCTGGCTGTCGCCGGGGAACCCGTCGAACGAGGCATTGGGGAGGTGCTGGAGGCCCGTTCCAGCCCATGGAACGAGCAGGTCGAGGCGCTGCTGGCGGGGTGTCCATCTGGTCGATTCGGGAGAGGAACTGCCGGGGAAGCGGGCTCGCGATCGCTCTCGATGGGCGCTGGCGTAACGGTTCCATGACGGGGCGGGCCAGCTGTCCCCAACGGCAACGCCGAGTACCTGGGGGAGGAAGCCCGGGAGGCCGGTCGGGCCAGGCGCAGGGCCGAGCTGACCCGCGCCCGGGAGGAGGCCCTCACCGAGGGCGACGGGCACGTGAGGCCGAGGCCAGTTGGGCGGCTGCTGAGCTGGCCTCCCTGCACAGGGCGATGGCGTCGGCCCCGACGACCAGGAACTCTTCGGACTGCTCCGGGACGCTGCAACTGCTGAAACCCTGGCGGCCGCCGCCGAGGAAATGGCGGGCGCAGCACGAGGCCCGAGGCCCGGGGCTGCGGGCGGAGGCAGACGCCAGGCGAGGCGAATCTGTTGACCTTCGCCGCACAACACCACCTGCCGGTCCGGGAAGCCGAACTGGTGGAGGTGCAGGATGCCCTGCGTCGGACCGAGAACGCTGGGGTCCTGCGTCACGCCCAGGGAACGGGAAGTGCTGGCTCGAGATGTATGGCAGACAGCGGTCGCGGCGGCGAGCGGAGGGGAGACAGCGGGACGAGCTAGCGCCGAGGCGCGCTGCCGCCGAGGAACGACTGAGATCGTCCACGTCCAGGGGTGCTGGCCCTCGAGAAGGCCATCGGATTCGACGACCAGGAGATCGTCCGGGAGACTGGAGATGCTGCAGGCGCGGGCTGCCGAGGTTGCCTCGCAGGCCACTGGGGCTGGGGCAGGGAACTGCTCCAGCTGGCCGCTCAGGGTGGGCAAAGGCCGGGAGGCCCTGGCGGCGGCCGAAGCGGGAACGGGGACGGTCACCTGCTGAACGCGATCGGGCCTTTGCCTGGTTCCGGCGACTCGTTGACGCCGGGCCTGGCGGAGGAACTCGGCCTGGAGCTGCCCGAACCGGACTCGACGGCGATCAGTGCAGATGCGGGCTCAGGTTCGGTTCGTCAGCCAACAGGGTCATTGTCCGCAACTGGGTGAGGACCCGGACCAGCCGACCAGGCGGTTCCAGAACGCCTGGCGGAGGCTCACACCGGCGCCAGCGAGGGCTCGTGGGGAGCTCGAGATGGGTGGGCGCAGTCTTCGCATCGACGAGGGTCGACGACCTGCCGAGGGGTCACCGTTGTGGTCGATGCACACGGCACCGGACACCCTCTCACGGAGGCCCTCGTGAGGCTGCGGGCCATTCAGGAGGAATTGGCCCTGAACTATGACCAGCGGGTGCAGGGCACGCTCGGGCAGTTGCTCGGCTCCACCTTCATGGATCACCTGCGGGACCGAATAGGGCGCCACCCAGGCCCTCGTCGGGCGCATCAACAAGGTACTGGAGGCACACGCCACCCGCACCGACCGTACCGCGCTCAGGATTGTCCTCGAACCGAAGGATGCCGCCACCCGGCAGGTGCTGGAGGGCGTCGGAGGTCCCGCCTGGGGCAATCCCGAGGTGGAGGAGCGTGTCAGGAGTTCCTCAGGGCTCAGGTTGACGAGGTCAAACAGGAGGCCCAGGGGCGGGGCTGGCTGACTGGCGAAGTGGCCTGGCGGAGCGGCTGGACTACCGGAGCTGGTACGACATCCACCTGGAGCATCGTCGAGGTTCTGGGAGGTGGGGACCGCTGACCAGCCGGGGTTACGCGGAACTTTCCGGCAGGGGCGCGGGTTGTGATGTTGATGATGCCGCTCGTGGCCACTCTCGCCGCGATGTACGAGGAGATGCCGACCGGGCCCCGGCCACTGTGGCTGGACGAGGGCCTTCGACGGACTTGACGCCGCCAACCGCGCCACCGTGATGAAGCTGTTCCGGGGAGTTCGACCTCGACGTGCTGCTGGTCGGGACCGGGGAGGATCGTCAACGTCGCCGCCGTGCCCGTTGCGGCCATCTACCAGGTGGTCAGAGCGCCAGCCCCATGCCCAGGGGCCGATCTGGTTCTGGAGCTGTGGGCGGGCGGCCAGTTGGAGACCATCGAGACCCGGCTCTCGGGTTTCCCGAGGAGGTAGGGAACAGCTGCTGTGAGTGTGTCAGCCATCTGCTGCGGAGACTGGAAGACGCCGGGAACGCAGCTGGTTCGGGGCGAGGGATCGAGAGGTCGCGACGTCGGCTGGCGGATTGCGCAGCAGCGTCTGGGATCGGCTGCCCGGTGTGCTCCCCGGGCTGGGATGCCAGCGAGACTACATCGCCTACGAGGAAGAACTCTTCGAGGGCTGATCCCGGCCTGAGAGGCGATACCCTGACCCGTAAGTCGGTTTGCAGGGGCCGTCAGGGGATGCTCGATGGCCTGCACGGGCCGAGCTGGTGCTGGACCGCGTCTACGAAGGTGTTTCATGAAACGAGTTGCGCTGATAAGCACCGACCAACAGGCTCTGAAGGGCGAGGAACACCTTGACACGGGTCCCCTCAACGATGCCCTGAATGCCAGCGGGGTGGACTCTGAGATCGCCATCTGGCACTGAGCCCAGGGACTGGTCGGTCTACGACGCAGCCATCTTCCGCTCCCCTTGGGACTATGCGGAACGCACGGAGGAGTTCATGGACTGGCTCGGGCGCGTCGAGGACCCGGGTGCGCTTGATCACAGCAGTCGACCTGATCCGGTGGAACCTGGACAAACGTTACCTGCGAGAACTTGCCGAACACGGGGTCGAGGTCGTCCCCACCACTTTCTGCGAGAACCTCGAACAGTGCCGCGAGGCATTGGCGACGCGCGGCAGCGGAAACGTCGTGGTCAAACCGAACATCTCCCTCGGATCACAGAGCACCGGGTTGTTCGCCGCCACCGACCCCGCGGCCCTGGAACTGTGCGGGAGCATCCTGCAGAGTGGGCAAGGTGGTGCTCGTGCAGCCCGCGATCGATGCCATCCAGGACAATGCCGAACACGGCCTGTTGTTCTTCAACGCGCACCACTCCCACACCATCCAGAAGTGCGCGATCCTCAGCACGGCGACGGGTGGTTACCTCGGCGGCAGGTACACCGAGGACATCCGGCCGGTCGCCCCGACCGGCGACGAGGTGGAGCTTGGGAACAGGGCCTTGAAAGCGATCGCCGCGATCGCGGAGGCCAGGGGTTGGGGTGAGGACGCCAGCACCCCGCTGTACGCGCGCGCATCGACGTGGTGACCCCGCGGAAGCCATCCGCTGCTCCTGGAGGCGGAGCTTTTCGAGACCGGCCACGTTCGTCGATCTCGCCGATGGGAGCCCTCGATCGCTTCGTCGCCGCCATCCACGAAAGCTCCGGGCCTGAACGGTCCCGCGAAAAATATCGGTGGCCCGTGGCGAGGCTTCGTGCATGGAGCACAACCGGGCCATCGAGCAGGCCGGAACACGTCCCCTGGCCTGCGAGTTGCTGCGGAAACTCACAGGAAGTGAAGATGCGGTCTTCCACGACGGGCAGTACGAGGGCCATCGAGGCCCTCGTCGTCCATCGCCGACGGGCCCTGGTGGTGCAGCGCACCGGCTGGGGAAAAATCGGCGGTCTACTTCATAACCGCGCTGCTGCAACGTCGCGCGGGCGCCGGTCCCTGCGCTGATCGTCTCCCCGCTGCTGGCGTTGATGCGCAACCAGGTGGAGGCCGCCGAGCGCGCCGAGGGTGCGGGCCGCCACCATCAACTCGTCGAACGTCACCGACTGGGAGGAGATCGCCGAGGCCCTCGAACAGGACCTCCTCGACGTCCTCCTGGTCTCCCCGGAACGCCTGGTCAACCCCCGTTTCCGGGACAGCCCAGCTGCCCTCATCTGCTCGCGCGGGCGGGTCTCGTCGTGATCGACGGGGCCCATTGCATCAGCGACTGGGGTCACGACTTCCGTCCCGACTACCGGCGGATCCGTTCCCTGATCCAGGGAGCTGCCGGACCGGGTCAGTGCTGGCCACCACCGCGACGGCCAACCAGCGGGTGGTCACCGACGTCGCCGAGCAGCTGGCCGTCGGCGGGCACGAGGTGTTCACGCTGCGCGGGGCCCTGGCGCGTGACTCCCTGCGGCTCGGGGTGCTGGAACTGGGTTCGTCGGCGCGGCGGCTGGCGTGGCTGGTCGAGCATCTCGGTTTCGCTGCCCGGCAGCGGCATCGTCTACTGCCTGACCGTCGCGAACGCCGAGGACACTGCGGCGGCTCTGGCGGCCGCCGGGCACCGGGTCCTGCCGTACACGGGTCGCACGGACCTGCCCGAGCGAGTCGCAGCCGAGCAAGCCCTGCTCGCCAACGGGTGAAGGCCCTGGTGGCCACCTCGGCGCTGGGGAATGAGATTCGACAAGCCCGATCTCGGGTTCGTGGTCCACCTCGGCGCCCCGAGTTCCCCAGTGACCTACTACCAGCAGGTGGGGCGCGCGGGACGCGCCACCAGACTCCGCCGACGTGCTGCTGCTCCCAGGTGGCGAGGACCCAGGGAGATCTGGCGGTACTTCGCCACCAACGCCATGCCCACCCGGCGGCGGGCCGCATCGGTGCTGGACGCCCTGGCGGCCTCGGATGTGCCGCTGACGCGTACCCTGCCCTGGGTCGCGGGTGGAGCTGCGTCGCGGTGCCCTGGGCTGCTGCTGAAGGTGCTGGCGGTCGACGGTGCCGTGGAGAATCGGGCCGGGGGATGGGCGGCGACCGGCGCGGACTGGATCTACGACGAGGAACGCTACTCGCGCATCGCCGCCGCGCTGGTCGCGGAGCAACAGGCCATGCTCGACTACGAGGACCTCGAGGCACGGCCGGTGCCGGATGGAGTTCCTGACGGCGGCGCTGGACGATCCGCTCGAGGCCCTGTGGGCGCTGCGACACGTGCACCGGTAGTGGTACCCCACCGGCGTGACGGCCGAGACGCAGGCCGCTGCGCAGTCGGCGCTGGGAACGGGTGGGGGTGGTCCTCGAACCGCGCACCCTGTGGCCGCCCGGGTTGGACCGTTTCACCGACGTTCCATGGGATGGGCGAGGGTGGTCAGGGGCCGGATCCCGCGGGCGGAACGCATCGAACCCGGTCGCGTCGTGGCCCGCCTGACCGACCTCGGTCACGGCAACTGCGCTGCGTGAGCTGTTCGCATCCGATGCCGACGGCAAGCCTGTCGATGCCGAGGTACCACCGCAGCTGGCGGGGCGTGCCTCAGGTTCTCCGCAGGTGGGACTGGGACGAGCGTCCCGTTGCCGTCGCCTGGGTTCCCGGCCTGTCACGTCCCCGGCTGGTCGCCGCCCTGGGTGAAGGACTGGCCGGGGCCAGGTCGGCTCCGGGTGCTCAGACCCCTCGGGCTGGCGCCCGGCGTCGCCTCGCTGCCTAGGGGCGAACAGCACGTTCCGGGTGCAGGGACCTGTGGACCCGGTTCCACGTCACCCCGCACCAGGAGGTGGCGCTGGCTGCCCTGTCCGGGCCGGTACTGCTCGTCGACGACCTGGTCGATTCGCGGTGGACCATGACGGTCGCGGGGACGTCTCCTGAAACGGGCCGGGGCGAGGGGCTGTTCTGCCCTTCGCCCTCGCCGCCATGGGGTGATCTGGAGGTCGTGTGGATGAACTCCTCGGGGCTCCACCCTGGGCCCTCCCCAGGATTGGTTCGCTTGCCTTCCGGTCGTGTGCTTGCGCTGTAGCGCTGGCGTTCAGGGGCGGGGCTGGCTGAACACGGTGTGGGTGGGGTGGGATGCCACCCTCACCCACACCGGTGGGAGCCGTCAGCGTTCGCCGATGATGTTCATGGCGATGTGCCACAGCTCGTCGTGGATCTCCTGGGGACCTTTCAGGCCCAGTGACCTCAGCCAGCGACGCACGCGTGGCAGCTCGTCGGCCCATTCGTTGGGAACGTGGCGCAGCACCTGCTCCAGGTGCTCGTCACTGATGTTGAGGCCCTCGATATCGATGTCCTTCTTCTCCGGCAGCAGGGCCGCCCGTCTCGATCGCCTCACCTTTGCCTCAGGGCGTTCACGATCACTTCAGGACCGAGGTTCTCGCCGAAACCGGGCCACGGGAACTTGCCCTCGGAGTCGCGCCGGAACCAGTTGACGTGAAGACCTTCGGGGAGCTTGTCGGGAGCGGTGCGCTCTGCGAGGGCTGATCCAGTGCCTGAGTAGTCGCCGACGTGGTAGCCGATGAACGGCAACATCGCCATCGGGTCACGGCGCAGAACGCCGACGGCGCCCGCTTAGCTGCCGCGGTGGTCTCGGAGAGCAGGTGGCGCCCATGAACACGCCGTGCTGCCGGTTTCCTGGACTGTGCCACCAGTGGGATGGTGTTCTCGCGGCGGCCACCGAAGATGATGGCATCGACGGGCACGCCCTTCGGATCGTAGAACTCCTCCGAGAGGATCGGGCACTGCGAGATCGGAGTGCAGAAGCGTGAATTCGGGTGCGCCGCCTTCTCACCCTGGACGACCTCCCTCAGGGACCACCCTCAGGGGTCCAGGAACGTCCTTTCCAGTCCGTGAGGGTGCTCTGGGGCTGCTTGGTCTTGCCCTCCCACCACACGTCACCGTCGTCGGTGAGCGCGACATTGGTGAAGATCGAGTGCCCGGCCTCGATGGCCGCCATGGCGTTGGGGTTGGTGTCGGTGCTCGTGCCGGGGGCCACGCCGAACAGCCCGGTCTCCGGGTTGACGGCGTAGAGCCTGCCGTCCTCGCCGAACCGCATCCAGGCAATGTCATCGCCGAGGGTCTCCACTTTCCAGCCCGGCAGGGTGGGTTCCAGCATAGCCAGGTTCGTCTTGCCACAGGGCCGACGGGAAGGCCGCGCACAGGGTGGTAGGACTTTCCCTCCGGTGAGGTGATCTTGAGGATCAGCATGTGCTCGGCCAGCCAGCCCTCATCGCGTCCCATCACGGAGGCGATCCGCGGGGCATAACACTTCTTGCCCAGCGAGGGGTTGCCGCCGTAGCCGGAGCCATAGCTCCAGATGGTTCGTTCCTCGGGAAGTGGACGATGTACTTGATGTCGTTGCAGGGCCACGGCGTCCTTGACCCCGGGGAGGCAGGGGCATTCCCGACAGAGTGGAGCGCGGGCACGAAGTCCGCGTTTGTGCGCTCCATGGCCTCCATCACGTCAGTGCCCATCCGGGTCATGATCTTCATGGAGATCGCCACGTGAGGCCGAGTCGGTGATCTCGATACCGAATTTCGGTGAGGGGCGTCGATGTGTCCCATGCAGAAGGGAATGACATACATGGTGCGTCCCACCATGCAACCGTTGTACAGCTTTGTCAGGATGGTTTTCATCTGCTTGGGGTCCATCCAGTTGTTGGTGGGGCCGGCGTCGTTCTCGTCGACGGAGCAGATGAAGGTGGAATCCTCGACACGAGCCACGTCGTCGGGATCGGTGCGGGCGTAGACGGAACCTGGTTGCTTGTCAGGATTCAGCCGCATGAGGGTGCCGGCCTCCACGAGTTTCTCCACGAGGGCGCTCGTACTCCTCGTCGGAGCCGTCGAGGAAGTGGATGGCGCTGGGATTGGTCAGGGCTGCGACCTCCTCCACCCACTCGATGACGCGGGGAAGCTTCGGAACACGCCCCGTGACGGGGATGGTGGTGGTCAAACCGTTCTCGGTGAGGTGGGACATGTGGTTTCCTTCCAGTCAGCACTTCAGTGGGCGACTGGACGACGTCAGAGAATACGTCGGAGCGTTCCCGCCGCCGTCCATGTCTGAGCCTAGCCCTTGAAACCTGTTTTGTGACCATGAAGGGGAAAGGGTCGTAATCCGGATGCGGATCAGAGCTATTCGGAATCAGGTTGAGCGTGGTAGACTCAGCACTGTAATTCGCTCTCTGGAGGACTGGTGAACACTGAAACTGACCACCAAGAGCCGCGACGCCGTGACTCGCGGCGGTGCGGCGAGCTCTTACCGCGGGCAACCCGTCCGCAGAACCCGTGCATCTGCTGCATGGGCTGCTGCTCACTCCCGACAACACCGTCGGGCACCTGCTGACCGCAGTTGGTGCCGACCCGGCAGCTGTTGACGCCCAGGCTGTTGAAGCCATCGCCAAACAGCCGTCCAGCACCGGCAGTTCCGTGACCCAGCCGACGGTCTCGGGTGCCCTGGCACGTCGTACTGGCCACGGCAGAGACCCTGGCTGAGCAGCTCGGCGATCAGTTCGTCGCCACCGAACATCTACTGATAGCCCTCGCATCCGTCGAGATCAGGCGCGAAGCATTCTGACCCGTGCTGGGGCTGTCCCCGAGAAACTGACCAAGGTGTTTGAGGAGGCGCGCGGTGGCAAGCGCGTCACCTCCGCGGAATCCGAGGGTGGTGAGTCGGCCCTCGACAAGTACTCCATCGACCTGACCGAGCGCGCCCGTTCCGGCAAGCTCGATCCCGTGATCGGACGTGACCAGGAGATCCGTCGCGTCGTTCAGGTGCTGGCGCGTCAGACCAGAACAACCCCGTCCTGATCGGTGAACCCGGGGTCGGCAAGACCGCCGTCGTCGAGGGAGCTCGCCATGCGCCTGGTGGAGGGCGACGTTCCAGACTCTCTGAAGGGGCGTCGCCTGGTTTCCCTGGACCTCACCTCGATGGTGGCCGGGGCCAAGTACCGGGGCGACTTCGAGGAGCGTCTCAAGGCGGTCCTGAGCGAGATCAAAAGAGTCTGAGGGGCAGATCATCACCTTCATCGACGAGCTGCACACCGTCGTGGGGGCCGGTTCCACTGGAGACGGTGGGATGGATGCGGGCAACATGCTCAAGCCCATGCTCGCCCGCGGCGAGCTGCAGAATGATCGGCGCCACCACGCTCGATGAGTATCGGGAGAGGATAGAAAAGGATCGCGCTGGAGCGCCGCTTCCAACAGGTCTACGTCGGTGAGCCCTCCGTGGAGGATGCCATCGCAATCCTGCGTGGGCTGCGGGAACGTTACGAGGCGCATCACAAGGTGCGCATCACTGATTCCGCGCTGGTGGCCGCCGCCGCCTTGTCGGATCGCTACATCACCAGCCGGAAGCTTCCCGACAAGGCCATCGACCTGGTGGACGAGGCTGCCTCGCGGCTGCGCATGGAGATTGACTCCAGCCCTGAGGAGATCGACATGCTGCGCCGCGACGTGGACCGCATGCTGATGCAGGAACTGCACCTGAAGAACGAGGAGGATGCCGCATCCCGTGAACGCCTCGCCGCGCTGCGCTCCGAGCTCGCTGATGCTCAGGAGGGAGCTGCGTGGGCTGGAGTCCCGCTGGGAGCAGGAGAAGTCCAGGGCTGAACCGGGTCGGCGACCTCAAGGAGAAGATCGATGCGCTGCGCGTGGAGCTGACAAGGCGCAGCGTGCCGGCGACCTGGGGCGTGCCTCGCAGCTGCTGTGCAGGGGAGATTCCTCATCGAGACAGCAGCTCGTCGACGCTGGAGAAAACCGACGCGGACGACTCCCGCATGGTCTCCGACGAGGGTCTCCGAAACCGATATCGCCGAGGTCGTCGCGGCCTGGACGGGGATTCCTGTCGGGCGGATGCTGCAGGGTGAGTCCGAGAAACTGTTGCGCATGGAGGAGAGGCTCGGTGAGCGGCTCATAGGTCAGCGCGAGGCCGTCAAGGCCGTCTCCGATGCGGTGCGACGTTCCCGCGCCGGGATCTCCGACCCGAACCGGCCCACTGGATCGTTCCTGTTCCTCGGCCCCACCGGCGTCGGAAAGACCGAACTGGCCAAGTCGCTGGCCGATTTCCTGTTCGACGACGAGACCGCCATGGTGCGCATCGACATGAGTGAGTACTCCGAGAAACACTCGGTTGCCCGTCTGGTCGGTGCCCTCCCGGGTACGTCGGCTACGAGGGAGGTGGTCAGCTCACCGAGGCCGTGCGCAGGCGTCCTACTCCGTGATCCTGCTCGATGAGGTGGAAGGCTCACCCGGATCTGTTCAACATCTTGTTGCAGGTCCTCGACGACGGTCGTCTCACCGACGGTCAGGGCCGCACGGTTGACTTCCGCAACACCATCCTCATCCTCACCAGTAATCTTGGGTCGCAGTACCTGGCTGATCCGCTACTGAATGACGGGAGAAGAGGGAACAGGTGATGGGAGTGGTGCGCTCCGCATTCCGTCCCGAGTTCCTGAACCGGCTTGACGACATCGTCATGTTCGATCCTCTCAGCCGCGAGGACCTGCGCAGGGATCGTCGCGATCCAACTCGAACGGCTGGGTGCGCCGCCTGGCTTCTCGCAGGATCACCGTCGAGGTCACCGATGCCGCGGTAGACTGGCTCGGCGAAGTCGGCTTCGACCCAGTCTACGGCGCCCGTCCGCTGCGACGCCTGGTGCAGACCACCGTCGAGGACCAGCTTGCTCGCGGGTTGCTGTCCGGGCAGATCACGACGGTGAGACGGTCTGTTTCGACCGGGTCGACGACGGCATCGCCATCGTGTGATGACACCGGCGCCCGGGGGCTGAAAACTCCCGGGCGTTCTCCTCTCAGGGGACCGAAGACCAGGGGGCACGAGCTGTCCCTGTGCAGCTACCATCCGGTTTCAGTAGCCACCCATCGACTTGTGACTGCGCATGTGCACGACGGTTTCGTCGGGGTGCCAGGCCGGGGATGGCGGAGGCGATCGAGGACTCGAGGGCGGCCATGGAGCCGATGTGGTTGACGCGGAAGTTGACGCGCAAGTTGTTGCTTCCCGTGATCCAGAAGCAGGATCGCAACGAAGGTTGTTCCTTCAGCAGCTCGATGACCCGGTTCTTGTAGTTGAAGGCGACCGTCGTCAACCAGGTGCACTCAGCTGCCAGCCCGCCAGCTCGGGGGCCGCGTCACCGCATGATGATGTTCTGGTTTCGCCGAAGCCGCCGCATTCGCCGGTGCACCGTGCTGGTCGGCATGTCGAGCTCCTGGGACAGTGAGGCGACGCTGGCCCTGCCGTCGCGAGCCAAGGCCTGGGCCAAATGCCAGGTCGGCGGCATCGAGTCCCGCCTGCGATCTGTCAGGCGTGCGCTGGGGGATGGCTTGGTTGACCTGGCGTTGGGTGAGGATGTTCGCACGCCAGGATTCCGCCCCGACGATGACGTTGGTCACCAGCGAGCTGCGGGTCCCGTACACTCCCTCGATTCCCCCGATCCAGTCGATGATCAAGGTGGTCAGTGTCACCATGTCGGGGCCATGATGGTCAAGAGGATGTCGCGTCGTCCCGTGGCCTCGTCGACGCTTGTGATTAGCGGATGCGCGCACATCTGTTTGGTGGCGGAGGCCAGGGACTTGGTCCGACAGTCGACCTCAACCACCGCGAGTGAACCGGTGCTCCAGGTTCGGATGGGTGCTGATCCAGGCCAGTCCCTTCTCCACCAGATGATTCCAGCGGTTCGCCACTGTCGTCGGAGACAACTGGAGATTTCACCAGCCTTCGACCAGGAGATGCGGGGATCGATCTGCAGCAGATTAACCAACTGGAGATCTGTCTCGTCCTCACAGCCCCCTCCTGCACTGGGAGGTTTCGTGTTTCAAGATGTTGACGATGGGAAGATCTCAAATGTGTCCGCCTTTATCGCAATCGAATCCGGTGTTCTCAGGATGATTCCCTGCCGTCGCGGATACCGTGAAAGGGGCAATGGTCAGCGGCGACACCTTCACGATGGTGAACCGACGAACATCCGTGTGGATGCCGGTCGGGCAAGTGGCCCAGGACATGGCGAACATAGTAACCACCGGATTGGGAGGAGAAAGTGGCGGTGGTTGGGCCGGTCCTCGGTTCGCTGGAGAAGGGGTGTGCTTGCTTCCGGAGGGCCGGGACCTGGTACGCCGCGTCCCAGCTGAGGCGGAACAACAACTCGAGGGAGAGAAGTGAGCAAGAATCAGCGAATCCGCGTGGCCCAGTGGGGCCTCGGGGCGATGGGTCAGGGGCGTTGCCAAGGTGATCCTGGCAAAGGGAAGGCCTGGAACTGGTCGGCGCATTCGACATCAGTCCCGATCTCGTGGGCAAAGACGTCGGCGAGGTGCTCGGTGTGGCCCCGGCGGGTGTGAAAGTCAGCAACGATCCGGCCAGCATCCTCGACCCGGAGAAGGTGGACGTCGTCACCATCGCCACCACGTCCTGGGTCAGAAACAGCTTCCTGACCTGAAGGCAATCATCTCCGCGGGCATCAATGTGGTCAGCATCGCCGAGGAGATGGCCGCTCCCGAGGCGCAGAACCCCGAGGGAGGCGGCTGAACTGGACGCGCTGGCCAAGGAGCACGGTGTCTCCGCCATCGGTGTGGGTGTCAGCCAGGCTTCGTGCTCGACCATCTCGTCGTGGTGCTGACCGCCGGCAGCCAGGAGGTCACCAGCATCGAGGGCCAGCCGTGTCAACGATCTGAGCCCCTACGGGCAGACCGTGCTGTCCACCCAGGGCGTGGGAACCACCCCCGAGGAGTTCAAGGCCGGGGTCGCTGACGGCTCCATCGTCGGGCACGTCGGTTTCCCCGAATCCGTACGCCTGATCAGCGATGCCCTCCGGACTCGGCGTTGACCGCGTGGAACAGACGCTCGAACCGATCATCGCGAAGGTGCCGCGCCAGGCCAGGGACCGGGTCATCGAACCCGGAAAGGTCGCGGGCTGCAACCACATCGCCATCGGGTACCGCGGTGATGAGGAGATCATCAAGCTCATCCACCCGCAGCAGGTGGATCCCGGCGCCGAGGGGGTCGACACCGGCGACTACATCACCATCCACGGCGTGCCCGAGATCAGCATGTCCACCGGCCCCGAGATCGCGGGAGGCAAGGCCACGGCAGGCATCGCGGTGAACACCATTCCCCGTATCTTCGCCGCCACCCCGGGGCTCAAGCGGATCATCGACCTGCCGTCGCCGACGCGCTGATGGTGACCCGGGCCTACGAGCGCCGGTGACCTGACCCAGATTGGAGCGATGCAGTGAGTGCAACGAAGGTGGCCCCGAGGGGGCATGGGTGGAGATCCAGCAGGTCGTGCTGACCCCCGGGGAACGCGCGGAGGGAGTGCCGGCGGACACGTCCGCCACCCCGCTGCTGCAATGGGTCGACGGTTTCCTCACCGCGCCCGCGGCGCTCGGTGGGGAAGCGACCATCCGCACCATCATCGGGCGGACCCACACCGGGGTGCTGAGCCGGATCAATCCCGGATATTCCCACAGCTTCGGGTGAGACCGTGGACGAGATCCTCACGATCGGGACGGGTACGAGTCATGAGCAACTCATACCAAGGACGTGATGGCCCGCAGGAACGAGATCATGCGTTCCGCTTTGGGGTTGGACTACGACGAGTTCAACATCAGCCCCATCGCAGCTTCGACTACGAGGCGATGATGGCGGCCACCGGCTACTCCCTCGACGATGTGGCCGAAATCCAGCGGGTCCACCAAGGTCGGCGGGACCCCGCTGCACGAACTGCATCGCCTCACCGGGCGGTTCGGAGCCATCGCCGGCCCAGCAGAGGCCAGAATCCTCGTCAAGGACGAGGGCCGCAAATGCCTCAGGCAGCTTTCAAAGCGCGCCGCGCCTCCCTCAGCGCCCACGAGGGCCCGCAAGAAGGGCTTCAAGGGCATGGTCACTGCAACGAGCGAGGAACTACAGGGCGGTAGTCGCCTCGTCAGCCACCCAGCAAGGCCTCAAGTGCATCGTGATTCAGGAGGTCTACGACTCCGAGCACATCAGGCAGCCGAGATCGTCGAGAAGTCCCGGGCCTGTGAGGGCCTACAGGGGCTGAGGGTGGTCAAACTGACAGTCGGCCCGGAGCTGTTCTACGTGCTGCTGCGCACCTTGGAGAGACCGGCTACTTCAACGCCAGCCTCTACACCCCTACGGAATCGCGGGGGTGGAGACGCTGGAGCCGAGATCGGTCGTGAGGTGGAGGAACGCTACGGGCGCCAGCCCGACGTGGTCGCGGTCACGCACGCCGGCGGCGGCAACCTGACGGGCACGGCCCGTGGCCTGCGCAAGGTGGGATGCGACCAGACCCAGGTGGTGGCGGTCTCCGTCGACCTCACCGGCTTGCACATGGCATCCGACAGGACTTCAACAACAAGTCCTTCACCACGGGGCACACCGGTTTCGGGTGCCGTTCGCTTCTGGCCCGACCGGTGGACGTGCCGCGCAACGCGGCCCGGGCGCTGAGGTACATGGACGGCTACCACCTGGTCACCCAAGGTGAGGTCTTCTACATGACCGAGCTGCTGACGAAACTGGAGGGCTTGGAGCGTGGCCCGGTAGGAACACCAGCCTCGGCGGTAGTCGCCCTAGCCATGCAGATGGACCGTGATCAGATCATCGTTGTCCAGGAAACCGAGTACACCGGAGCAGGGCAAGCACCACAACAGCCAGCTGTCGTTTGCGAAGAGTCGGGGCATCGAGGGTGAGGCGGGGCGACCCGATGGGCAACGTCGGGCAAGGCGATCGTCATCCCGGGCGGCTCGACCAGGTCGCGGGCAAGCCCTTGGATCTCGCAAGGCTGCGCGGCAGCTACATCAGGCACGCCGCCAGGTGCCTGCCCCCGAGGCGGTGGAGCAGCGAGGACGTCAGTTCCTGGCCGCCGACGCCAACACCACCGAAGAACACGTGCGATCGCTCGTCCCTGGGGTCGCGGGCGGCGAGTGAACAGGAGGACGATGATGAACACCGAGGAACAGGAGCGGATCGACCGCTTCGAGAAGTTGCGTTCCGAACTGGCGGACCTGGACGACGAGGCCCTCAAGGCCAGGTTCTGGGAGCTGTGCCACCAGGTGATGGAGCCGGTGGTGGAGCTGGCCCGCACCACACTACGCCGTCGATCAGACGTTCGGTCGCTGCTGCGCATGGGCGTCGACTCGGTCACCACGCACGCCGTGGTCGAGAACGTGCTGAACGCCGGGCTGCTGGGCAGAAAGGCGGGGCACGTGGTGCTGCGCCTGTCCAGGCGCGACGGAATCGACATCCGGGCGGCGGCAGCCGCCATCGCCGACGATCCGGTAGTGATGGCCGCGCTCTTCGAGGAGAAGTGAGCGTGACCGACAAGCTGGATCCGAACACCAAGATCAACGTGGAGGAGATCCTCGAGGATCTGGAGAACTACCACCCGCCGCGCAAGGGCTGGACCTGGCGCGCCGTGCCCGAGGGTGGCGTCGACATGGCGGGATTCCATTTCAGGAACATGTCGGAGCCGCTGAAGAACAGCGTCCGATGCCCACCGCGAAGTACTTCGAGGGCATCGACCCGCAGCCCTGCTCCGGTTGTGACCTCTGAGATCGCCTCCGGGCACTTCGAGGACGACATTCGCCGCATGCGGATGGCGGCCTGGAACGGCGCCGACCACATCATGGTGATCCGCACCACCGGGCAGAGCCACATCGACGGCCTCATGGAGGGTACCCCCGAGGGCATCGGTGGTGTGCCGATTACCCGCAAGCAGCTGCGCGCTCGGTCGTCAAAGGCCTGCGACCTGATCGAGGACGAGGTCGGTGCCCGATCAATTTCCAGCTACGTCTCCGGTGTGGCGGGCCCCGAGGTTGCGGTGCTGTTCGCGGAGGAGGGCGTCAACGGCGCCCACCAGGACCACGCAGTACAACGTGCTCTACCGCAACATCAACGCCTACCGCAGCTACGTCGACGCGGGCGAGGCCAAGAAGGTCATGAGCGGGGCCCGGATCTTCCAGATCGACGGTGCCCACAACGCTAACGCCACCGCCCGCCAGGGCTGGAAGGTGATGCCCGAGCTCATGGTCCAGCACGGCCTGAACTCTGCCTTCTCCGTCATGGTCGGGATGCCCAAGGACCTCATCGGGCTCTCGACGGTGCCGCCGAGCGCCCCGCCGACCCCGAAGCTGTGGTTCGACCTGCCCTACGCGGTCGCGCTGCGCGACTTCTTCTCCGAATACAAGATGCGCGCCCAGCAGAACACCCGCTACATCGAGTCCGACATCAACGAGGCGATCCGCCTGCACGTGATCGACACGATGATCTCCATGCTCACCAGCGCAGACATCAGAGCACCATCACCCCGATGAGGGACGCAACCTGCCCTGGCACTACAACTCAGTGCGTGGCGTGCAGACCGTCAAACAGACCTGGGCGGCCCTTGGACGGCATCAAGAACTGCTCACCCTCACAGTGAAGGCCCGCTGGGCGCGGATGGTGCGCGACCTCAAGGAACGCGCGATCAGCTTCCTCACCGAGATGCTGCACGCGGGCGGCTACTTCGCGGTAAGTGGAGCAGGGCTTCTTCGTCGACTCCGCCGAGTTCCCGGAACGCAACCACGACGGCATCGCCCGTGACGGGACGGCGGCATCTCGGTGGGCACCGTGATCGAACGCGATCCCGACTATCTGGCGCCGGTGTGCGACCACTTCGGCAACAACAACCTGCCGACAGGGTGGACAAGGCCTGCGACCTGGTCGGCGGTTGCACCCTCTGCGACCCGGAGAAGATCGTCTACATCGACGAACTCGACCCGGAGGACAGCGCCGCAAACGGCTCGAACGGACCCGCGAGTACCGCTCCGGGAACCTGCTGCGGCCCAGGGCCGAATGGGCCGGGTGACGGTGTGGCCCTGGTGGAGTCGATGATCCCCGAACGGAGCCGAGATCGCCGTCGAGGCGGCCCTTGAGATGGCCAAGCGCATGGGGCTGAGCGACCCCTGAGGGTCGTCAACCTCAGGTGCTGCAGCCCGCTGAGGATAGCTTCGTCGAGGTGAAGGGGCACGTCGGTTTCGACGTCGACAAGACGAGCTGACCATCCCCGGAAGATCGAGCTGCTCCCGAGGAGGAACTGCGCCAGTTCGTCACCGACCACGGATCACCGTCGTGGCCGGCACCGTCGGCGAGGATGAGCACAGCGTCGGCATGCGCGAGATCCTCGACATCAAACACGGCGGCCTCGAGAGTACGGCGTGATACCACTACCTCGGGACCTCGGTTCCCGTCGAGAAGATGGTGGATGCGGCCATTGAGTCGGGCTCGGACGCGATCCTCATCTCCACGGTCATCAGCCACAACGAGGTTCACCGCACGATGATGAAGAAACTCGCCGAGCTGACCAAGGAACGCGGCATCCGCGACGAGAAGGTGCTGATCGCCGGCGGCACGCAGGGTAAGCCGCGACATAGCCGCCGAGACCGGCCTGGACGCCACCTTCGGTCGCGGCACCAGGGGCATCGACGTGCTCGATGCGATCGTGCGCACCATGCGCGATCGCGAACTGGGAAAAGGCCGGGTGAGGTGAGCGATGCGGGTCGTCACCACCCGCGAGATCGGGTCCCACCATCACGAGGCGAACGCCTTCTCATTGGAAGGACGGAAGGTTCCAGCACATCGGCCGGGGTTCGCCCCGACCTCCGTCGCCAGGGGACGTGAAGATCGGCGTCGACGCGGCGATCGACGAGATGCGGAAAACCTCCGGCATCGAGATCGACACGACGCAGGTCTTCGTCAACAGCTCCGCCGCTGGGCGGGCTGAAGATGAGCGTCCACGGACTCACGCAGGGGATGACGGCCCGCGCCGCCCGGGAAGCGGCCCTCGGGCAGGGGGCGATCGTTGGCCTGACTACGGTCAGGGGCGATTGACTCCTGGGACGTCGAGGATCTCGTCGAGGCGAACCCCAACATCGTTCTGCTCGCTGGTGGAGTGGACTACGGCGAGAAAGCGGATCGTGGTGGACAACGCTCGGATGATCGCGGAATCCGGGGCTGAAAGCTCCGGTGATCTACGCCGGGAACATTGCCGTGCGGCGCCGGGTACAGGACGTCTTCGCCCGCAACGATGTGGGAATTGATGTGCGCCGACAACGTCTTCCCTCGACGTGGACGTTCTCCAGATCGAGCCCGGTTCGCGCGCTGATTCACGAGGTCTTCAACCAGCACATCGTCAAGGCCCTGGGATGGCCAGGCTGACGGAGCTCTCTAGCTTTGAGATCCTGCCCACCCCGGTGCGGTGCTGCTGGCCGCCGAAATCTTTGCAGACGCTCTCAGCGATGCTTTGGTGATCGATGTCGGCGGTGCGACCACCGACATCCACAGCGTCACCGACGGCTCGGCTGAGTGGACCAGCCATAGCATCGACCCCGAGCCCCGGGCCAAGCGCACTGTTGAGGGCGATCTCGGTGTCTTCGTCAATGCCCGCCAGGTGGCGGCGATGTCGGGGGAGAGCGACGACGAGGAGCGGCTCAGTATCTGCGGGCCATTCCCTCCGATGAGAAAGAGGAGGACGTCACCCGCTGGCTGGCCACCCGTGCCGTTGAGGTTGGGATTCGCAGGCACGTCGGATCCGTCAGCGACCTGTTCACCCCGACAGGCAAGAAACAGATCGTCCGCGGCAAGGACCTGACCGCGATCCGGTGGATCATCGGCACCGGGGGAGCATTGACCAGGATTCCCGGCGGGGACGAGATCCTCGGACGGATCCGCCTCGGCGCGGGCGCCCGGCTGCTTCCACCACCGAGGCGCGCATCCTGATCGATCCGCGACTACCGTTTTCTCCGCGTTGGGGACCCTGGCGCAGGTCTACCGCGACGAGGGTCGCAACGACCTTCCGGGACTGGGTGATCGGAGGTGGGGAATTGCGAACCAATCGATGACGACACCCGGAAGGATGAACGTGGAAAACCCCAGAGACTGGAGATCCACATCGACCGGATCGCCCACAACGCCTCTGCCGTGACCTCTCCAGTGCGCTGCGCAGGGGATCCGGGTGGCCGCGGTCACCAAAGGTCAGTGCAGGCCCATCCCGCGCTGCTGCAGGCCCTGGAGGGTGGGATGCGTGATGCTCGCCGACTCGCGGATCGACAACTGAAAGCGGATGGCGGAGGCGGGCTTGGACCTGCCGACCATGCTGCTGCAGGGCCCCGACCCCCGGCAATGCGCCGGAGGCCGTGCGTGGGCTGATCACACCCTCATCTCCTCGCACGAGACCGCTGAGGGCGCTCTCGTACGCCGCCGGGATGGCTGGGGTACGCCACAAGGTCGTGATGATGGTCGACGTCGGCGACCTGCGGGAGGGGTGTGGCCGGACCGGGCCGTTGAAAGAAGTGAGTCGGATCGCCCGGCTGCCTCATCTCGAGGTGGCGGGTCTGGGAACCAACTCGCCTGCTTCGGCGGGGTGATACCACCCGAGAGAAGATGGAGATGCTTGTTGCTCTCAGGGGACGAGTGCCGTAGCGTCACCGGGCATCCACTGGGAGCTGGTCTCCGGTGGGAACAGCGCGAACCTGCCGCTGCTGGCTAGCGGGAGATGCCTGCAGGCATCAACCACCTGCGCATCGGCGAGGCGATCATCCTGGGTCGCAATGTTCTGGATCGTTCGCCCTGGCCCGGTACCCGACAGGACACGGTGGGAACTGGTCGGCGGGATCTATTGAGCTGCAGCGCAAACCGTCGGTTCCGATTGGACGGATCGGGCAGGATGCCTTCGGTAACACCACGCACTTCACCGACCGAGGGGCTGAGGCTGCGCGCCATCTGTGACCTCGGTCGCCAGGGATGTTGCCCCGGAGGCCATCGAGCCGGTGGACCGGGCATCGAGGTGCTGGGTGCCAGCAGCGACCATCTGATCATCGACGTCACTCGACGCCGAAACCCCTGTGAAAGGGTCGGGTTCCGAGGTCAGGTTCCTGCTCAACTACGGGGGTCTGTTGTCCGCCAGCACATCCCCCACGTACGGAAAGTGGCCACCAGAAGACCCTGAACAACATCGCCTCCCGGGGCCGGTTCTGCCCGGGCGGTTGACGAGACCTCAACACAGAACGAAGGAGTTCCCAGATGAGTAACCCCCCGAATGATGCGCCCAACGATGTGGTGCTCGAGGGCGACAACGAGACGAGCAGGGGCTGCAGCGCGGCCTGAGCAACCGTCACCTGCAGCTGATGGCCCTGGGCGGTGCCATCGGCACCGGCATGTTCATGGGGTCCAGTAACACCATCAACCAGGCGGGCCCCTCCAGCATGCTGGTCTACGCCGTGGTCGGTTTCTTCCTGTACTTCATGATGCGAGCCATGGGCGAGATGCTCCTGGCGAACCTGAAGTACAAGTCCTTCCGCGACATAGCCGAGGACGTGCTCGGGACCGGCGGGCGGGTTCATCGCGGGCTGGACCCTACTGGTTCGCCTGGATCGTGGCGGCCATGGGTGACCTGGCCGCCATCACCGGATACGCCAGTTCTGGTGGCGGAGGTACCGAAATGGTTGCCCGCCGCGGGTGTTGGCGTTGCTGCTGTTTCGTGCTGAACGTGGTGGCGGTCAAGTACTCGGTGAGGCGGAATTCTGGTTCGCCCTGATCAAACTGGTCGCGGTCAGGGCGCTCCTCATCGTCGCCGCCAGCCTGCTCTTCTCCGGTTTCGTCTCGGAAGCGGGGCATCACGCAACCGTCGAGAATCTGTGGAACGACGGCGGTTTTTCTTCCCGAACGGCCTCGGAGGGTTCCTTGCTGGCTTCAGATAGCCTTCTTTCGCCTTCGTTGGTCTCGAGGTGGTCGGCACCGCAGCGGCTGAGACTCACAATCCCGAGCGCAACCTGCCCAAGGCCATCAATGCTATTCCCGTGCGGCTCGCCTTGTTCTACGTGCTGGCCCTGGCTGCCATCTGCGTGGTCATTCCGTGGCGCGTGGTTGTTCCCAGGGCGAGGCCCCTTCACCGCCATGTTCCAGCTGAGTGGTTTCAGGGCGGCGGCCTCGGTGATGAACTTCGTGCTCCTGACCGCCGCGGCCTCCTCCCGATAACTCGGGGCTCTACTCCACATCCCGCATGATGTATGGGCTGGCCGAGGACAGGCAGGCACCACGAGATCTTCGGCAAACTGTCGCGTCGCAACGTTCCCCAGAACGCCCTCATCTGCTCCCTGCCTGCTGCTGCTGTGGCATCGGGTTCTCTACGCATCCGAGACCATCAATGAGGCATTCATCCTGGTGACCTCGATCACCTCGGTGCTGTTCCTGTTCATCTGGGCACTCATCGTCGTGTGTTACATCGTCTACCGAAAGAAGCACCCCGAACTGCACTCAGGTCTAACTACAAGATGCCTGGCGGTGTCGTCTCCGCTTGGATGGTGCTCATCTTCTTCGCAGTCAGCCTGGTCATCCTGTGCTTCGAGGAGGAGACTCTGCGGGCGGTTCTCGTGACCCCGATCTGGTTCGTCATCATCGTCCCTTGCTGCTTCATCAGCAGGCCCGTAACGTCGAGGATGGCGTCGGTGGAAGACGCTGATTCCCTGAATCACACGCATGAAGAGGGCGGGTCCCGGTCGAGGCCCGCCCTCTGTCATGTTCAGTCGAGGGTGTGCAACTCGCCCAGGACCTCGTTGAGGGGCCTCCGTGGAGGAGGGATGGGTCCAGATGCCGTTGCGCAGCGCGGTCGCGGTGATTCTGTTGCGCATGGCCAGGAGATCAGGTTGATCACCTCCTGCGCGTCGACGCTGAAGATCGTGGCTCCGAGTATCTCGTCGGTTTCCGGATCGACTAGCACCTTGATCAGGCAGTGGGTCTCGCCCAGGGTCTTCGGGCGCAGCATTGCCGCGATGTTCGCGACTGGTTTGGAGGCCACCAGATAGGACACCCCCTGATCAGTGGCCTCGCGTTCGCTGAGCCCAACCTGTGCCAGCGGGGGAGTGATGAAGGTGGCCGTCGGGATCGCCCTGCGGTCCGCCCGGGAGCGCTGTGGAGTCTCCGATGAGGCTGGTCTTGGACGATCCGGTAGTCGTCGAGGGAGACGTAGGGTGAACTGCGGACCTCCGTTGACGTCACCCACCGCCCACACCCCCTCGGCGCTGGTGCGTAGGTGATCGTCCACGACGAGCGAAACCGCGTTCGATCGGTTGCGATCCCGGCGGCGGGCGGTCAGGGCGCGGTCTCGGGTGTGCGTCCGACCGCAACCAGCACCGCATCCGTGTCGAAGGTGCCAGCTCCGGAGACCACCCGCCTGCCGTCGTCCTCAAGAGCCGAGACGAGGGGCATTCGTTATGATCTCGATGCCGCGGTCGGTGAGGGTGGTCACCACCGCTTCGCGCACGTCGTCGTCGAGGCGGGGCAGGAAAACGGGGCCGCGTTCAGGATCCGCACCGCTGAACCGAAGGCAGCGAACATGCTGGCGAACTCCAGGCCGATGAACCCGCCTCGACGATCAGTCAGGGGATCGCTGGAACCTCGCCATCAGCAACTGTGCTGAATGGTGGTGGAGTCGTAAACGAGATCTCCCGCGAATGCCGGGATGTCTGGCATCAGTGGGGAGGTGCCGGTGTTGATGACCACGGCTCCGGCAGTGACGTCGAGGGTCTCCTCCGGCCTGGACCCGGATTCTGCAGGGGGCCGGTGAACCGGGCCTCGCCGTGCACTAAGGTGACGGTCTCAGGTCGGAGAGCATCCCTTGTTGGCGGCCCGGAGCCTGTCGATCAAAGGAATCCCTGGAAGCGATGGCGTGTTTCAGATAGTCGTCCGGCTCCTGGTCGCCGCGTCGCTCCGCGAGATGACCAAAAAGGTCTTGGTCCGGGACGCAGGCCACATTGATGCAGGTGCCGCCGATCATGGCGTCGTCCCGTTCCACCAGCACCACATGCTTGCCGTGGGACGCGAGGGCCGTGCCAGGTTTTGCCCGCCTTGCCCCCAGCCGATCACCAGAAGGTCGGTCTCCAGATTCAGGGGCCTTGTTGGGTCTTCCATACGGCAACTGTGCGATGATTTTCCGGACCTCAACCGGTGACGAGCCAGGCATCCGAGCGTTCCCGCCACCTGCAGAGTCGCAGCCCGGGCCCCAGTGAAACCGATGGTGAACGCAAGCCACAACCAGATCAGGCCCGGCACACGGGGCAACAAGCCACGGTCAGAGCCAGCAGCGCGTGCCACGGCCAGAGTGATCAGGCTGGCACGGGCCAGGTAAAGGGCCGTCGGCGCCAATCAGGACCCCGTCGAACAGGGTCACCCAGGATGCAATCACCAGCGTGCAGCCGATCACCACCAGCTACCGCCGCCACCGCGTCACGCACCTCCGGATCCGGGGTGAACAGCGCGGCCAGGGGTCCTGATGAGCAGGTCGCGATCCCGAGCGAAGGCCGGCGCAGAGCGACCACGGTCATGCAGCGCGCCAATGCCCTGGCCTCGCCGGGACGGGAGCCCGAGCGCCTGCCCTATGAGGGTCTGTCCGGCGATCGCCAGGGCGTCCAGTACATGCAGGAAACTCAGATCGTGAACCCGACCTGGTGTGCAGCCAGGGCCACGGCACCCGAACGGGCCGCCGTCAGGTTGTCAACAACAGGGGCGGCGCGCAACGCCAGGTGCGGATCAGCAACGGAACGCCGACCAGCGAGGCTGGTGCGCATCCCCGCCAGTCGGGGACGCAACCCCTACCTCTACCCTGGCCGCGCCGTGGGCTGGATCAGCCGCAGTTAACCCCATGAGGCGTTTCGGCGAATGCGGTGGCGGCCCCGAGACCCGCGAGTCCCATGCCAGAGACCGAAGACCAGGACGATGTCTCCGACCAGGTTCAGGATCGCGGCGCCGATCGCCAGGATCATGGGGGTGCGGCCATCCGCCCTCCACGCAGTGTCCCTGTTGCCGCCAGCACCAGGAACATTCCAGGTGCCGGCGGCGACCAGCGGAGGTGAGGCCACGGCCTGGTCGTGGACCGCTCCGTCGGCGCCGAGCCAGGCTGCCAGCTGCGGTGCAGAATCCCCAGGAAACCACAGCGACTGCCGCGCCGAGAGGACCAGGGGCCAGCCACTTGCCTGAACCCGAGTTCCGCCGCGTCTTTCTCTCGGTTTGCTCCCGACCAGTCGCCACGGTCGGCGGTGGAACCGTAGGCAAGGGAACACGAACACCCCGACCAGCGCCAGGGTCAGCGTGGAACCCACCCCAATCCGGCCAGGGGAACCGTGCCCAGTTGTCCGACGATCGCGTGTCGGCCGCGACGAACAGGGGGCTGGGCCACCAGCGCCGCGAAGGCGGGCAGAGCCAGCCCAGGATTCGGCGATTCAGGGGAATGCGACGCAGCGATCCTGAGGCCCTGGTACGCCAACCAGCGGTCCCTGGACGAGGCGTCCATTCCCCGGAATGACTTCCGGCTCCGCCCGGGTAGGAAATCGTTACTCCTCGAGGCATGGGTGGACGTGGTCGACACCGCTCTCGGTACGAGAACAGCCGCCGTCTGCTGGGTCAGGGTGCTGCGGCTGAGTGGGGGAGCATGTGGACTACCCTAAGCGCGTCATCGAAAAAGGAGGAACGTCAGCACGGAGCGCCACCTTCAAGTGAATTGATTTGCATTTGGATTGGAAGGTAAACAGCTTTGACTAGGCATTATGTTTGAAGTAGCTGGTCTTCTACAGGCCCGTGCGCCCCGTGATGTGGAGACAGGCCGGGTAAGCCTTTAATGTTCGACTCAGTCAGGGTGTCTGCCGGAAGGTTAGTGGATGAGGGCGCGGCAGGACCGATCACACGGTAAGCGAGTGTAGGGAGAAGGACGTATGGAGCTCTACTCACGCGCAAACGTGTTGAGACCGCGCTGGTGCGTCTTGTCGCGCTCGGGTTCCTCGCTCTGATCCATCGAGGTGCCTGCGGCTGATGTCGAATTGAACGGACGGTGGCGTCTGGGTGACCAATCAAACCAAGCGGTTGGCGGGGCATCTCAATTATGAATCCCAGACGATCGACGGTGCACTTCGGCACCTCAGCTCCTTCGACGTAACTCAGTCCGCAGGCAATGTCTTGGTGCACAGTTCCGATACGGTGCACCCCGTGGACGTGAGCTTCTCTTGCCTTCCTTGGGGGAGGCCCGCAGTGGCAGGGGTTTCTGATGGCCCATGGCGGCGACGAGGTGCTCTTTGCAGATCGGGGCGAGGGCAGGGTATGGGCCGCCGATACCCGAGGACGGCGAGCTTCAGCCTCGCTGCTGAGCCACTTCTGAAAAGGATTGGACACCCCACGGATCGTGGTTGGTACAGATGGGACCGGGTACGTGTTGACCGCGGACGGACAGCTCTACACCGTCACAGGAGGGGGAGTTGAGGCCGTGGTCAAGGAGCAGAAGCGACACGCTTGAGGGAGGCTCCGGAATCGGCCCAGCCTGACGGTGGTGGGGGACAAGGTCGTGGTGCTCGACGGCACCACCTTGACTGCTGGTGGGCGCTCTGCCACGGAGGAAGGGTTCACGGGAGGGTCGCGGCAGCCCCCTCGAGGCACATCAGGAGCAGTTGTTGTCGCTACGCCGTCTGAGACTGCTCAAGTAGAGATCTCCTCTGGCAGGTGGCGCGAGAGCATCGAGCGGCAAACCAACCGCGCCTGTGCAGCTGGATGGCCACACCTGCGTTAGTGGGCGGAATCCGGCTACACGTCCGTGACTGCTGGAGGGATCAGTACGAACGGGCTCCAGCATCCGTGCTGGCAGTGCCAAGCAACCTGTTTTTCCGTACCAACCGGAGGTGATCGTCATCAACGATGAGGGTCACCGGCGATGTCTTTGCCCTTGAAACAAATGGTGAAGGTGGACAACTGGGAGCAAGTCGAGTCCCAGCTGGTGGACGACAAGACGGAGAAGGAGACCGAGGGAGACCAGGGGACCCAGAACCGCGAGTTCTCGAGGAGCAGCACCGCCGCAGGCCGTGGACGATGAGCTGGGTGCCCGGTAGGGAACCGCGACGGTGCTCCTGTCCTGAGCAACGACATTGACCTCGACGGTGATGTGTTGACCGCGATGGTCAGAAAGTCCCGAAGAGTCAAGGTCTCGCAGGCCAAAGAGGGCGTGCGCTTCGCATTGAGGTGCCCGCAGATGCGAAGGGGCCGATCACGTTTACCTACCAGGCCTTCGACGGGGTGGACGTCTCGAGATGTCGCCACCGTCACGGTCAGCCTGCGCGCGGAGAATGAAAAGCTCCGCACCCACAAGATCCGTGACAGCCAGGTCAACCTGAGCGAGCGGGCATCTGTTGGGTATTCGGTGCTTGCCGACTGGGTGGATCCGGATGGTGATCCCATCTACCTTCAGCAGGCCGCTGTCGAGGACGACAGCCTCGAGATGACGTGGCGTCCTGATGGTTACGTCTCGGTGAAAGGACATCAGTGAGGAAGGGGCCGGGCGGCGCTCCGTGAACTGACGGTCTCTGACGGCGAGGGACGCGGCTTCTGGGGAACTGAGTGCTCAGGTCTCGCGGGATCCACCAGCACTCGCCTCCTGCTGGCCAACAACGACCACTATGTCGCTACTGTCGGTCACGCCATCACGCTTGACCCTCCAGCAACGACACGGACCCCGATTCCGATGACCTGAAGCTCGTGGGGTCTCCGCTGCTCGCCCGAGGGGTGGAGGTGAAACCGGATCACCGCGGGAACCATTCGCTTCACAGCGTCCAAGGCGGGAAAACTACACGCTGTTCTCACGATCACAGATGGTCCTAACAACGCGAAGGGCCGCATTCCGGGTCGATGCGAATGATCCGAACTCCTCGAGGCTTCAACCCGTGCCGCAGAAAACGATCTGGGGCTGCTGCCGCTACGCGCCCTGACCATCAACGCACTGGACAACGACTTCGATCCAGCCGGCGGGGTGCTGGCAATCCAGGCAGTGTCGCAGAATGATGCGCCAGGTTTGGACATCGAGGTGGTCGAGGCACTCTGCTTCGGATCACCGCTCCGGTAGGAATCGATTCCCCACAGAGTTTCACCTACACCGTCAGTAACGGACACGCCTCGGCGACGGCGAAGGTGCTGCGTGATCCCGAAAGGGCCTCCTCCACGGTGCAGTCCCCGTGGTTGTGCCGGACAACTCGGTGGTGCGGGTGGGAGACCTGGTGACCGTGCCGGGTGCTGAGCAACGACCGCCCCGGCGGATCTCGACCTCACGTTGTGTCGCCGGACCTTGACGTGCGCTCGGCCTCGGGTTGGGTGAGTTCTTCGTCTCTCAGATGGGACGGTGCGGTTCCGGGCCGGTGGCCAGGCAGGCACAGCGGAGGCCATCTCACGGTCCGGGATTCGCAGGAAACCCTGCTTCGACCACGGTGAGCATCAACATCCGGGCCGAGGACGAGGCACAACGAGCAACCGACTCGAAGCAGATCGATTCCCGGACCTTCGCGGGTTCTTCCGTGCGGATACCGATTCCGCTGGATGGCATAGATCCTGATGGGGACTCGGTCACCTTGGGTGGACTCGGGAACCAGGTGCCAGAAACTTGGTGCCGTGAAGATTGAGGGGAACTTCCTTGTCTACGACGCGTCAAAGGGTGCCGGTACCGACACCTTCACCTACCGCGTGCTCGATCGGTTTTGGTGCCGAGGGGAAGGTGTGATCCGTGTTGGTGTCGTGCCATCACCTGAGGCTAATCAGAGCTCCCGTGGCAGTGTCCGATGAGGTTGCGGCTCGGCCATCGACGAGGTTGGAGATACCTGCTCTGCCAATGACATCGATCCCGACGGTGACCAGCTGCGCTGGTGAAGGGATCCGCCACCGCAACCGATGACGGCTGGGATCCGAGCGCAGACCCGGGGGCAGAGGATCGTCAGCAAGTGACTCCTTCCAGGAAGGGACGTACGCACCTGTACTACGATCACGGACGGCGGCGGGGTCTCGGACGAGGGGTTGTCCACTGCGGGTCTCCGCAGATGTTCCGCCGAAGGCTCCGTTTACCAACGACGACGTGGTTCCTGCTGCTGCGATCGTGGGGTGGAACGGGTGGAGGTGCTGTGCTGGAGAACGACTCCGACCCGGACGGCGTCGTATCCGAACTGAAGGTTACCGCCGATTCGGCAACCGTTGAGGGTGGGACGGTCACGGTGCCCTCGCTGACAAGCGGCAGATCGTGCTCTACAGCATTACGGACACCGATGGGCTGTCGGCACGGGCGGCGATCGTGGTGCCCGGTCATGAGAGCGTTCACCCACGATCAACACAGGTAGGGGCAGGCCGCGTCGAGGCCGAGGGCCGCGACGGTGCAGTTCGCTGACTGAGGTGGTTACCAGGCCGGGACGCGCCGCGCCCACCTGACCATATCGACTCGGTGGTGGCGGGACCGAGGAGGGTAGCGAGGTGGGCAACAACGGTGTCCGGGTGATTGACGACCAGACCCTTGAATTCCTCCAGGGACAAAGAGATTCTCTGGACAGACCACAGGTGTCACTTCGGTCACCGACGGTGAATCGATGGATGATCAACTGCGCTCAGAGCAAACTCAGCCTCAGCATATCGTCGAAGGAGATGGGCAGCAACCTCCGCAGCTGCAGCCCGCAGTTGAAGGTCGCGCGATGGGCGCCTCAACAGAGTCTCGCTGAGTGCCATGGTCTGGACCCGATCAGGTGACAACGACGCCATGGCCTACTCATGGTGAGTACCACGGACCGGTGCAGGCCGAGGTCTCGGTCAGACTCAGCATCTCCGTGCCCAAAGGACCCCGGTCGGTTCCACGGGCTCCGTGATCGTCAGGTCACGGCGGCTCCACTGAACCAGTGAACGCATGACCATTCCGGTCACCGTGATCCTCCACCCAGGCCTCCCATGGCTGTCTCGGAGATCGTGGGCGGATGGACCGGGTCGGCAGTGCGGTGTCCTCGACCTGACCCGATGGGTCCCCGAACCCCTTCGCGGACGCAGGAGGAGATCACCCTGGTCGGCAGTCCACAGGTCCGCGGGTCGGCAGCAGTCTTTGACGGGGCAGTGTGATCAATGTGACTCCCACAGACTCCGGGACCGGGGCTGAAACCGTCGATCGTCTGGTCACCTTCCGGGTCGCGGACGCCACAAAGGATCCTTCAGGAACGCACAGGGTGATCCGCATAGTCGTGAAGCATCAGAACTCCTACTGCGGTGACGGCCCAATACGCGGGTTCCCAGACGGCCCGGGTCTCCTGGGTTCTCGTGGCGTGGCGCCACCCGAAGATTCACTGTCTTCTGGCGGGGGAAGCAAGAGCTGCGGCCTCCAAACCACTGCGACATTTTCCGGGCTGGCAGACGAGCGGTCGCTACACCCTTTACCGTCAAAGCGGATGTAGCGGAAGGAGATCTGAATTCCCGCAGTCCGCGCTCGAGCCGAGCAACGAGATCCTGGTGGATGTGCTGCCCTCAAAGCCCTCTGCTCCCACAGCGGCTTTCGAGGGACCAACAGATCACCTTGACCTGGGAACCTGCGACCTGGCGACGTACGCAAATCACGATGTCCGGGCGGTCAGAGCAAAGAGACCGCGCAACCAACCTCACGTGGACGGGTCTGACGAATGGGCAGGGCCTACGCATTCCAGTGACGGCTCGGCTGACCGACGAGAACAATCAACTCAATGCGCCGACCGGTGACGAGTCTCGGGCCGAGATTCCCGGCTGCGCACCCTCGAGACCAAGGGGCACCCACGGTGACCATGGACAACACGTCGAGTTCGGTGAAACCACGGGCGAACATCAAGTGGTCACAGCCTGGTAACCCGAATGGGGACTCAATTTCCGCTATGTGGTGACCGACGCAAGCGGTAGGGAGGTGTGTCCGGGCAACAGGACACCAGCTGCACCACACTCATGGACCCCTCACGGAGACCATCACCTTCTCTGTTCGTTCACCAACAAGTCCGGTAAAGGTGGTCGGCGGCTTCATGTCCTCGAATGCTGTGCGTGCTTTCACGGCGCAGGCGCCGACCGGATTCTCCTTGAAACCAACCGGCAGGGATCGGAGTCGAGGTTCAGTTTCAGGGGCGGCCTCAGCACCGGGATTAAGGCGGATGAGATCACCTACCGGTGGAGTGCCGGGGGCATTCCGGGACGGTGAAACCTGGTACGACGGTGGTCAGGCCCCCGCCTTCCAGCTGGGTCAGGCCGTGACCGTGCGGCTTGTCGCCGTCGCGACAGTGCTGGGGCAGAGCTCCGAGGGAGGCGGCGACCGCAGCTGACCGCCTACGGTCCCCAGGCCCCCGTGGTGGCAGCGAGGCTGGGTGGATCACGTCACGCTCCGCTGGCAGGTACCCGGCACCAGCAACGGTGCACGGGTCAAACAGGTCGAGCTCACCAGCACGGTGAAGGCTGATGGCAAGAACCCCGACACTAAGACGTGGACGACGACTGATCTCTCTGGTTCCGTGGACAGGGGATGACCGTAAGCAGAATGTCTGCGCGAAGGCAAGGACACAAAATGAGTACGGTGACTGGAGTGACTACTCCGCCGAGTCCTGCGCATCGACTATGGGGTGACACGAAGGCAACTCTGTCAGGGGCGATGCAGCCGAGTGTCCCGACGAACACGGACAAGGATGCAGTGCCTTCAAGGTGACCCTGCAGAGTGGAAACCTGGGGAAAGCGTCAAGTGCGAGCTTCCAGCCGTGGATGAAGAGGACGTGGCCAAGGTGAAGGTGGGTCCGGTGGACGCCAGCGGCAACGCGAGCAGACAATCCACGGATTGGGTTTTCCACCCGAACTACAACGTTCCCCAGAACGGAATTGACATCCTGCGCGGTGCAAGTGAATGTCCCGATCGACAACAAAGGTGACTGACCCACGATGACCATGAGATCCGGAACAGGCCGCATTCTTTGCTGACACCTTCGCGCGGCTGACCGACAGCGTAGGGGCATGCGCTGCTCGGCAAGGCTCCGGTGATCCGCCTTGCGCTGACCTGCGCATGCTTGCAGAGGGACATCTGCTCCTCGAGGATGCACCGGGCACCGGTAAAACTGCTCTGCAGCGCGATCGCAGCGTCGGTTCATGGCGGTCACAACCGGATCCAGTTCACCCCGGATCTTCTGCCCTCCGACATTACGGGTATCACCATGTACGGCCAGGCAACCTCGCGGTGGACCTTCCACCACAGGGCCCCATCTTCAGTTCCATCGTACTGTGACGAGATCAACCGTGCTTCTCCGAAAAGCCCAGTCGGCGCTGCTCGAGGTGATGGAGGAAGCTACAGGTCACAGTGGATGGGCAACGCTACCCGACGGAGCGTCCATTCATGGTCATCGCAACCCAGAACCCCGTCGAGCAGGCTGGCACCTACCGGTTGCCCGAGGCGCAGCTCGACCGGTTCCTGATGAAGACGTCGGTAGGGGTATCCCGACACGGAGGCGGCGATCCATAGCGCCGAGTCCTCCCAGCCCGATCGTTCCAGGCGACTCAACCCCGTGATCGCCCAGCAAGCGGTGGCGGAAATGATCGAATCAGTCAAGGACAACTACGTGGACAGCTCCGGTGCTGCACTATGCCCAACGACTGGTGGAGGCCACGCGGGAGGACGAGGACACCTCGATGGGGTCTCGACCCGTGGAGCGATCGCCATGGTCGGGCGGCCCGGGTGTGGGCGGCGGCCCACGGGCGCAACTATGTCCTGCCTGATGACGTCAAGGAACTGGCGGCGCCGGTGTGGACGCATCGGTTGATGCATGTCGCCCGGGCGGAATTCTCCGGTGTGAGGCCGACCGATGTGATTGCCCGTGCTCGCATCCGTGGAAGCTCCCACGAACCGGATGAACGTCTGAGCGCGTGCCAGCCCCTGCCATCACAGAAGCCGCATCCGTGAGACCCGGTCTGAGCCGGTTTCTGCGGCGCATCCCTCGTGTTCGTTTTGCCGCATCTGTCACTGCGTTGGGGTGGTCCCTGCTCGCTGGGATCGTGGTGACCAGGATCCCGGGCTGGTGGCTCGGGTGGATGGAGTTCAGGGCCCTGTGCGTGATGTGCGTCGTGGTGATGTTTGTCGCGGTTCTGTCAGTGTTGGGTAAACGGGGCACGAGGTGTTATTCGAGCTTCAGCGCCCCAGGGTGCAGGTGGGGGACAGGCTAGGGAAATGTGCGGGTCCGTTCGGCGCCGGGCAGGGTCATCGGCTCGGCCACCCTCAGGTTTCCGGTGAACGGGAAGTTGCGTCTTTCGGGTTCCGCCGCTGCGGCCCTGGCCCGGGTGCGCGAGGAACCTTTCTCGAGTCCGGCGCGACGCCGTGGGGGTGATCTCGCTGGGGCGGTGCGATCCGCTATGACGGATCCGCTGGCGGTGGTGAGCCGCAAAGAAAAACGTTGTCGGATGTGAGCGGGTTGTTCATTCATCCACGCGTGCTGTCGCTGGAGGCGGGGGCGATTGGTTTTCTGCGGGACATTGAGGGATCGCGACTCAAGAACCTCGTCCTCTGATGTGTCCTTCCATGCGCTGCGGGAGTACGTCCCAGGCGATGACCGTCGTTCCGTTCACTGGCGCACGACGGCTCGAACAGGGAAAAGCTGATGGTCCGGCAGTTCGAAGAAACCATGCGAGCTCACCTGCTTATCTTGTTGTCCACCCTCGCCGATGACTACGCATCCCCGGAGGACTTCGAGCTGGCAGTTTCCGTAGCGGGGTCTCTGGGGTCTCGGCCCTGAGGGAGGAGACAGGTTACCGTCTGCACATCAACGGGAGATTCCTTTCCCGAATGCGATGGGACTGTTGGATCGGCTCTCCGGGGTGGAGCTGGGGAGAAAGGCCACGGGCTGCGCGAGCTGGTGGTCAAGCACGGCTCCATGCCGGGAATATCGGTGGCCGCGCTCGTCACCGGAAACCCCAGTCCGGCAGCGTTGCGATCGGCACAGCTCGCTCTGCCCTTGGGGGTATTCCGTTCGCCATCAGATGTTTGGATGGCGAGGGTCTGAGTCAGACGCTGGGTCAGGGGACCTGGTGGTCATGGACATCGCACAGCTGGACGAACTCCGGCCAGCGGTCGGGGAACCTGGTATGAAGCGAGAACGCTTTCTCGCTGCCCCGGTTGTCGGTGCATGGCTGTTGCTGTTGCCGGGGGCGGTGGCCTTCAAACCAGTTTTCGGAGGAGTCGCCGGTTGCCTGCCGGCATGGTAGAGGATCTACAGTCGGTGCCCTCATACCTTTGCTGGCAGCTAGGTTTCGCTGGAGTGCGGCGCTGTGGTTCGCTGCGATCCTCGTTTTCCTATGTGCTCCTGGGAGGGGCACTTGCACTCCCTGAAACGACGATCAACGGTTTCGTGCCAGCCTCACTACCATCGCCCGGCTGATGCAGCTCACCTACCAGGGTTGGTGCGACATCCTGACGGTAGCCACGCCGGTAGGGACCTCGGGTCCTCAGGCAGCCCCGCTGCTGGGCGGGATCCTGTTCGCGACCGTATTGGTCAGGATCGTCAGGATTCACGCGAACTGTGGTGTGGCCGATGTCATTGACGACGGCGTGGCTGGCCCTGAGATCGCGTTTGGTATCCGGCAGACATCCACAGCCCTGTGGTTTGGGGCAGCACTGGGGGCCAGGTTGCTCATCTGGGCCACGGCCCACCGGATCAGCCGGACGGGGGCGGCAATCGCAGAGTTCCTCGTGCGTCAGCCCCGTGGGCTGTCCCGACGCGCGTGGCAGGGACTCTCCGCGATGTTGGTGATAGCGCTCGCAGCCGGAACGGCGCTCAGGTGAACGCTGACATCCACTGGTGTCCATCGTCAGGTGCTGCGCGACTACGTCGTTCCGCCGCTGAATCTTCAGGAACACCGAGCCCGCTCACCAAGTACAGGTTGTATGAGCTCAACCAGAAGGATGAGGTCTTGTTCCAGGTTTCGGGATGCCGGCGGGAGGAAGGCTCCGGCTCGCTGTGATGGATGAATGGAACGGCGTGGTGTTCAGCGTCTCCCAGAATGCCGGGGAATACCTGCGGGTGGGGCGGGAACTGCCGTGGCAGCGGAGGCCGCCACCCAGGTCTCAGAGATAACCGCACAGGGCATATGACGACGTCTGGGTGCCGAGCTTCGGGGAACCAGCCCGTATCGAGTTCGAGGAAAACAATCCGGTGAACAGGCGCGCGGACTGTATTTCAACCGCAATACCAAGCAGGCTATTACCATGGCCCGGATTGGTGACGGCGCCATGCTCCGGGTTGCAGACGTGGTCCTTCTCCCACTCCAGTGATTCCCAGCGTGAAGGACTCAGGGAGCTCGTGGTGGTGCGGCGCCCCTGGCGCAGGTGGACCAGGTGCCCGGGTGCTCGTCAAAGAATGCTGCGGGTGGACTCAGGGGCCACTGGTCACTACGAGCAGCTGTCAATGATTGAGCAGAAGCTTCGGACGGAGGCTTCTACTCAGATGGACTCAGACAACCGCTCAGGGCTGGGCATCAGCGGAACGGTTGACGTACATGTTTAATCAGGAGCAGTGGGTTGGTGACGACGAGCAGTACGCGCAGCCATGGCCTTGATGGCCGCAGCTCGGAATCCCGACCCGGGTGGTGATGGGGTTCTACCCTGCTAGCGATACCGAGACCGGAAATGGTTGGCAGGTACACGGGAACTGAGGCACATGTGTGGGTCGAGGCTTTCCTGGAAAGGTTCCGGTTGGGTGAACTTCGATCCCACTCCGGACCGGAATCGACTGCCGAACTCCGAGAGTCCCTCAGCCCAAGCCCACACCGAAACCCCGCGTCGATCCACCGCCGACTCCTCCTGCACATGTCGAGGACGACACTGTCGTCGTCGATCAACAGGAGGTGGAGTTCGATGACCCGAAGGAGCAGGCCCCGGATTGGGTGCAGGTCATGCATGATGATTGCCGCTGGGGCTGGGGGATCCTGCTCATCTTGTCCCCACTGATCGTTATCGCCATTATCAAGGGACGACGGACATTCATGAGGGCGTAGGAAGGAGAGACGTCCGATCAGGTAGCCGGCGCTTGGGACGAGGGTGGTGGATCGCGCAAGGGATCTGGGCTTCGTCGTGGTCACGAACCACACGCCGGGAATCCGCCGACGATCTTCAGGAGAATTACCCGAACCTGCCGATCAGAACCATGGCAGATCAGGGTGGACGAGTCTGTCTTCGGGCCGGAGGACCCAGGAACGGATGTGTGCGAAGTGGTCTGGGAGCGAGCGGAAGCTCGGGTTCACTTCTAGCCACGAAACCTTGGTACGCTCGGCCCGCTGCTTTTTCTCTCTGAGGTCGCTTCGGCGGGGTGAAGGCGGAAACAGAGCGGCGTTCCCGAAACCGCAGCCCGCATGCAACGGTGGGAAGAACGAAGGTTCCAGCCGGGAACCAAAAGAAATGAGGAGTGAATGATGCCTGGACAGCTCGACGGCGAGAGGCCACACCTGCCGGCGTCGGCTGCAGGGTGACCGGGCACCTGCTGTCGATGGTCGGGGTGCTGCCCAGTCGCGCTCATGGTGAGTGGGGCATACCTCAGCTCCGATGGGGATTGCCCCGATCTTGAGTCTGATCGGGATGATTCTGGGAGGAATTGTTCTTCTCGGTGGCATCGCGGCGGCTCTTCTTGGGTCCACGACGCTCGGAGGTGTGTTCCTCGGATACCGTTTCGTCAATGAGTCGCACCCGCCAGCCGATGGGCGCGGTGACGTTGGCGAAGGTTCTGACCCAGGTGGTCTTCGAGTGCGTCACCGTATCGCTGGGAACGATCTCCTACAGCCTCACTTACAGGGATGGCCAGCACTGGTTGGATCGAGGCTTTCAATGTGGTAGCGGTCAGAAACAAGGGAGGGCGAAACAGACCCCCAGAGGCTACCAGCCCGGCAGCGATGCCGGTAGTGCCCGTGATGCCGCAGCCTGTGGAAGCAGATGTGATGCAGCAGTACGAGGGCACCAGCCCGAAGATGACATCCGAGTCCGCTTTCGCGCCTCCGCCTATGGCGGTTCTGTATCTCGCTGCGCGACTTCCAAGCAACCGATGAGGATGCCGCAGCCCATCGTAGTCAGTGCGGTTGGCGCCGAGGCGGACAGTCCTCCAGTTTTGCTGCTCAGCAGCTCTCAGGTTTCTCCACTTCGGAGGCGTCCGGAGTCGAAATTCAGATCCGCTGGGGTTCGCCGCCACCCGCAACCGCAGACCCGGTTGCCCCGTGCTCCGGAACTCTGTCCAGGACTGCGCTTCAGCAGTTTCAGGGGTTGTCTCAGCTCCCCGTGATGACAGCAACTGGCCGGTATCTGCTCCTACGCACGGGATGCCTGCCGACGTCTCATCCGACCAGTCGGCTCCAAGAGTCGATCCTGTTCCGACACGGGCTGCGGAGCCAGTTCATCCCACGAGCCCATTCGCCCCGCAACCTTTCCCGTCACCGTCACCGTTCCCCCCACCATCGCCGGTCAGTCCGTCGCGGGCATCGGTGTTCCAGCCCTCGGTCGGCTCCTGGGCGGCGACCTCGGCACCTCCGGTGTTCCCCAGTCTTGCCCGCCCGTGCCACCACGGTCAGCCCGGTAGATCCGCCGACAGCGGAACCGACCCCGGCTGCTCGCGCCGCGAAGACACCTTCCCTGGTACAGGACAAGACGATTGCGGATGACGAGCCGGAGGTGATTCCTGAGGTTGTCCTGGACGATGGTCTGCGGATCAAGGTCGACGGTCCTTTGGTGCTGGGACGCAGCCCGCTCGCCCCTGATGACTATCCGGATGCCGGTCAGTTCGGGTCACCGATGAAACAATGAGACTGTCAAAACCCACATGGTGCTGCGGCCCGTTGAAGGAAGGTCAGGTGATAGACGTCGGAGCCACCAACGGCGTCTACATCGAAGCGGACAGGAGTACCGAGGATCCCCACCCATGCGCCTTGGCCTCTTTCGGCTGGAGACATGGTGCGCACTTCGGAGGACGCACGCTGAGGTTGGTGTCATGACAAGTCCCCGGATGACGTTGCGGTGTGCCGCTGCGACTCATCCGGGGCTGAGGCGACCCGCTAACGAGGACACTGTCCTGGCCGCACTCCTGTCTTCCTGGTGGCGGACGGAATGGGAGGAGCACGCAGACGGTGAACTCGCTTCCGATGCAGTGATTTCGGCATTTCGGGAACTTGTGGGTAAGACATGGGTGACGGCCCAGGACATCACAGCTGCCGTGCAACAGGCTGCTGATCGGGTGGAATACCTGGGATGCGGGGATGGTGCTCCTGGTTCAACACTGGCCGGGGCTGCTTCGGCGCGACAGGCCGGATCGCCTGTTGGCTCCTGTTCAACATTGAGGATTCCGCATATCTCATGCGTTCGGACAGCTGCGCCGGATCAGCGTGGATCATTCGACGCGGATCAGTTCTGCGGGACCGGGAACCCGCGGGGCCTGGTCCGGGCATTTTGGGGCGGGTCTCGAACGCCCCGTCGCTGACCAATGGCTGACGCCCGCGCATGCCGGAGACAGGATTCTGGTGTGTTCTGATGGGCTAAGCGATGAGGTCGCAGGAGAATATCTGGAAAGAGTTCTGCGTGAAAGGGTGAACCGCAGGAGGTCGTACGGCGTCTCGTGGGGAAGGCCTTGGCGGAGGGCGGACGGGACAACATCTCAGTGATCGTGGTGGACTGTCTCGAGACGGTGGTTACCGAGATTGACGAACTGGATGACGTCGTGTCGCTTGACGAGGGGGAGGAGGAAACAGTCTCATGGATTCACGAGGACACCATTCCTGATCCGGAGGGCAACTAATGGCGTTCGAAGGCGTGCTGCGATGGAGTGAGGGGCGGTGGATCGCTGTCGCTTGGCGAAGGATTTGCTGCTCTCACAGGGCAGGATTGCCCGTGGCAGAGCTTTTGTTCTCAGGATGCGGGAGAAATCAGAGCTCAGGGTGTTCGTCAGAACCCTTTCGACACACAGGAGCGGGGTTCTTGGAATTACCACCGTTCGCCGTTGCCATCTCCGATGGCGAGCGATGGCATCTGGCAGTGCGGGGTTCCCTGACCCTGAAAGTCGTGAGTCCTGCCGGCAACGAACCACTTTGTGGTGAGGGGGTCGCGACGTGGGCGGAGCGGGTTGTCTCTGATGTGACGGCGTTGCACCTGGGACGGGTCGCCGCGACGTCACGACCTCTGATGGGAGGCATTGTGCAGGCTCAAGGGGGTGGGATTCGAGAGTTTGCCGGGAGGGATATCGGGATGATGACAGGCCGGACGAGTTCGCGTGCGCAGAGGATCAGCTGGTGAGCGAGGACGACACCAGCACCCAGACACGGTCCTGCGCTCCCCCAGCGATGAGGAGCTGCTGATGGGGGACTCCGTCTCCGATGTGTCGAAACCAGCAGACCTCGCCGTCACGAACTCTCCAGGGTGGTTGCCCGTTTCTGCACGATTGGACATCCCAACCCGCCGGAGAGGTCGCGATGTTTCTGTGCGACCAGCCGGTGCTGGGGAAGCGCAGAGCACCGGGCGCCCTCATCTCGGCTGGCTGAAGGTGCCACACGCCGATCCGATTCCACTGCTCGAGTCTATGATCATCGGACGACACCCCAGAGCCGATGCGCTTACCCTGCCAGAGCCCCCGAAACTGTTGGCCCTGCAGTATCGGCATGTTCCGGTAGTCACCTGGCGATTCTGCTGGATGGGTGGCGTGTTCTGGCGCTGGATTTGAGCCAGTAGGAACGGCACCTGTGTGCGACGCAGAGCCAAACCACCCGTGCGCGCCCCAAGGCCCATTACCCTGCTGCCTGGAGACGTGATCGACATGGGTCACGATCTGCTTCTACATCTTGATCGGATTCCTTGATGGCACGTGAACGACTCCTCCCGAGATACCGGGATTCACCTTCATCGAGTGGCTCGGTGGCGGTGGTTTCGCTGACGTCTTCCGATACCGCGATTCGTTGGGGCGCGGAGTGGCGGTGAAAGTGCTGCACCAAACTGTGAACGAGGCCACGTTCAATCGCCTTCGCCGCTGAGGCGGTGTTGATGGCTCGACTTTCAGGACACCCGAATATCGTCACCATCCACAGTTCGGGTTTGTCCGCCGATGGTCGACCCTTCCTGGTCATGGAGGAATGTTCCACGGCCCACCTGGGGTCCGGGTGGCGAACCGGGTGCTCGCCACCACGGTGGCGATGGAGTACACGGTGCAGCTCGCGGGCGCAGTTGAGACCGTACCGGCAGGACATCCTGCATCGTGACATCAGCCCGCCAATATTCTCTTCACCGGTTTCCAACGCCCGGCCCTGACCGATTTCGGAATCTCCGCGTCCCACGACTTCTCCGCGGCGGCGAACGCTCTGAGTCCGCTGTGGGCCCCCTCCGAGATGCATCCGGATTCGCCGCTGGAGGCGGGGCCGTGGGTGACGTGTTTTTCGTTGGCCGCCACCACGTAGGCGTGCTCGTCGGGCGCAGCCCGCTGCCACGTGCCGGGTGGTGACAACGAGCGTCACGCTTTGCGTGAAGGGGCCCGTTCCTCGTGGCTCCTCGAGACCGGTCGCCCCGATGTACCTGAGATGCTTGAGCGGGTGCTGGGAACTGCGATGGACGCCACCCTGCGCGGCGTTACAGCTCGGCATTGGAGTTCGCACGCGCGATCCAGGCTGTTCGAGGCTTCCATGGAGTGCCCGTGACGCCGGTGGACGTCCTGACCGACTCGGAGGATCACGGCCTATGGCAGCGACAGCAGGGGCAGGAAGTATCGATTCCGGTTGGATGCTCGGGGACTCCGGGTCGATGCTGACGGCGGGCTACACAATGGGGATGTCGTCGTTGACGGGTGGCTATACCTTCCATGACACGATGAGCCCAGCCTTCGACCCGACCCCGCCCGGTGTGCGACGGGAGCGCCGGGGCCGAGAATTGTTGTTGCGTGGGCATGGGTTTGCCCAAAGCGGGGCTCCGGCATGTCGAGGACTTCCGTTCCGAGCCCGCGAGGTCGGATGTGGACAAGACGGAGGGGCCGAGAAGGCACGCAGGAAGAAAACGCAACCGCAGGCAACTCACCTTGTTGTTGACTGGGATCGTGACGATTGCAACCGTGGTGACCCTCGGAATGTTGTGGTTCAACGGTGTGATTGGACCCGGCGCCCGGAGGTCGACTGGAGGCAATGAACGGGGGCACGAAGACGGTCCCGGTAGTGGTTGATGCCTCCAGCAAAGTGACCGGCCAAGAGATCAGGTTCACCTGGACAATCCCGACCCGCAACCTGACGACTCCTACCTGGTGGAGGTGGTGGGAGCCCCGAGTCTGAGGCTCGCCACAGTGTTGACGAACCCAGCATCGTCCTTCCCATGAAGAGGAGACAACCTGCGTGAAGATCGTGTTGCGGCGCGCTAAGGGGGCAGGTCTCAGAGCCGGTGCAGACCTGTGTCCGCTCCTGAACGCGTCAGGTGGTGTGGTCGGGCTCCTGGGATAATCAGGCCATGCCGCTGGTGCTAGACCCCAATGCCCGGGGAGCTTTCCGTGTCGTGGTCAGGGGAGCCTCCCAGTCTTGGGTGGATCCGGCTCGACCGGACCATCTCATCTTCGAGTACGTCATCCAGATCTCGTTGCTCTTCGAACATGGCCTGGCCGATGTCGACCAGCTGAAGCGGATCCGGGTGATTCACATCGGAGGGGCAGGGACTCAGCATCCCACGGTGGATCGCCTGGCGGCGACCGGGAACGGCGCAGATCGTGTGCGAACCCTGATGCCGGGTTGACCGAGGAGGTCCGGCGGAAGCTGCCCTTGCAGCCGCGCAGTGGCATCAAGGTGCGTGACATCGATGGTCGCTCCGGGGTAGCTATCATGCCCCCTCACTACGCCGATCTGGTGGTGCTTGATGCGCTTGACGGCGCCCGGGTACCGGGCGGGCTGGTCACCGCTGAGTTTCTGGATGAGCTGGCGAACCTGGGCAGGGGCAGGCGGATGGTGATCTTCAACGTAACTGATTCTTCACCCTTCAGGTGGACCAGACGACTTGCCGCGGGGACTTGCGGAGCGCTGGCGCCATCTGCTGGTCGGGAACCGAGATCCGCGGTATGGAAGGGACGTCGAGTTCGGGCAACCTGTTGCTCGCAGCTTCCGGGACCCAGGGTGGATGTTCCCGGACTTTTTCGCCGCGACAGCGCCAAGGCAATCCCTGCCCGTACCGCTGGATCGAGGGAAAGAACTGAGAAAGCTGGATCGGAGGTTCGGAGCCGTTCACGGATGCTGACATACAGGATTCACCTCCGCCATCCGGCAGCAAGCTGTGGTTCTCGTGATGGGAACAATTGGGCAGTGTCCGCGAGGTGTTGTGAAACCACAGGAGCCGAGATGACTGATCGTGAAGACCTGATCCGTGCTGTCAAGGAGCTGGCTATCGTGCGTGGCCGGGTCACTCTGGCTTCCGGGAAAGAAGCCGACTACTACGTCGACATGCGTCGCGTGACTCTTGATGGAATGGCCTCGCCCTTGGTTGGCGGGTCATGTCCGACCTGGTGGCCGATCTGAAGTTCGAGGCCGTCGGGGACTGACCCTGGGGAGCTGATCCGGTCGCTACCGCCATGCTTCACGCCAGGGGCCGCGGCGAGGGTCGACTGGATGCCTTCGTGGTGCGTAAGGAGGCCAGAGTCCCATGGCCTCCAGCGACGTATTGAGGGCACGGATGTCGCTGGACGGCGAGTTCTGGTCGTGGAGGACACCTCGACGACAGGCGGATCGGCCCTGACAGCGGTGGAAGCTGTGCGACAGGCAGGTGGGGATGTCGTGGCCGTTGCCGTGGTCGTGGACCGGGCCACTGGAGCCGCGGAACGCGTTGCCGGAGCAGGTTTGGAATACCGATACGCCATTGGTCTGGGTGAGCTTGGTCTCTGATCATCGACGACCGGTTTCGTCCGTAGTTTCAGCGAACCGTTACCAAGACCTCCCGAGGCGCTACCGTTGTTGTGAGCCGAACTTTTCAGAAGGAGCTGGATTCATGTCACTTCTGCTGGCCCTCGTCAGGGATTCTGTTGATCTTGGTTCTCCTGGGGGATTTTGTGGGGTCTCCGCCTACAACGGCCTGGTGAGGCCCCGCAACGTCATCCAGGAAGCCTGGCGACAGATTGATGTGGAACTGAACCGCCGCTACGACCTCATCCCGATCTCATCGAAACGGTTCGCGGCTACGCCGCCCACGAAGTGGTGTCCTGGAGAAGGTCACGAGCCTTCGCCAGAGCGCGATGGCCCTCGCCGCTCAGGGTGCAGGGAGCCCCAGCGAACAGCGGGCTGCGGCTGAGTCCGCCCTGACGGATGCGGTCCGTGGCTTGATGGTCTCGGTTGAGTCTTATCCCAACCTGGGGGCGAACACCAACTTCCTGGAGCTGCAGCGCGAGCTTGCTGACACCGAAGACGGGATTGCCGCCAGCCGTCGCTTCTACAACGCGAATGTTCGCGACTACAACACCCGTATTGAGGCGGTTCCCAGCAATATCATCGCGGGGAATGGGCAAGTTCGAGCGCGCCACCTACTTTGAGGTCAACGACCCGATGGTCCGGCAGGCCCCGACGGTCAATTTCGGCCAGCCCCGCGCTCCGGCGAGGAGCCTGATCGCGCCGAACAGCGCTGGCGCTAACCTGAGGTCGTTTCTGGGTAGGTCGCGAGAGGAACCTGATGCACAATCCGAGGCACGCCCCTGGGCGCTTCAACCAACAACTGCTGTTGCCAATTTCGTCAGAGGAATGCTGATCGGCCTCGCCGAGCTGGTGCCAGGCGTCTCGGAGGCACGATTGCCTGATATCAGGCATCTACGAACCTCTCATCAACTCGGCCAGCCATGTGAGTCAGTGCGGTGAAAGCGCGTGGTGACTGGCAAGTTCTCTGAGGCAGGTGCTGAGTTCCGGAAAGTTCGTTGGGGTGTCGTGATCCCCGCCCTACTGGGCATGGCCGTCGTGGTGGTGGCCATGGCGGGGATCATGAAGGCGTTTGTGGGGGAGACCCACAACTTGCTCTATCACTGTTCTTCGGGATGGTTCTGGCATCTGTTGTCGTTCCCTGTCCTCGGAGATCAAACCAGAAGAAAGGAGTACGGGAAACCAGAAGGGAGGCATAGCCGGCACTGTTCCTCGTGGCGGCGATCGCCGCTTTCTTCCTGACGGGGTTGGGGGCGGGAAGTGATGTGAAGGATCCTCCTGCCTGGATGATTTTTCGGGGCCGCTGCCATCGCCATCTGTGCCCTGGTGCTGCCTGGTGTCTCCGGCTCTTTCGCCTGCTCAAGATTTTTCGGTCTGTATATGCCGACCATGGCTGCCGTCGAGGCTCGGGCATCAGCTACCTGGCTTTGTTCGCCGCCGGGCGCTGCCGTGGGGTTGGGCCTGTTCGTCAAAGGGGCTCAACTGGCTGCTCGAACACAAGCACGCCGCCACCATGGCCGTCATGTCGGGCCTACTGCTCGGATCGCTGCGTGCGGTGGGCCCTGGGGGCCGGTGGAGAACCGCTGGCTCCGGATGCGCACTGGTCGGTGCCAGTGGGGCTGGCTGTGGCGGGCGCTGTTGTCGTGGTCGGCATCGTGTGGGTCGACCGGCGCCTGAAAAGGCGGTGACTCCCGGCGCGGAAGACCCCTCGACTCCGGTCGTGGGGTCGGACCTCACCCCTGCCCTGGCCCTCTGACGACCGGCTGGACCCGGAGCTGCTGGCCAGTGGGGACCGACGCAACGTCATTGACCGGTACCGCTACTGGAAACTCGATGCGATTGTCGCCGACCTGGACCGCGACCGTTCTGGGGTTGCGCGTGGCCATTCAGAACTGGGGAACGACTTCAACATCGCTCCATCGTGCGCACTGCGAACGCCTTCAACGCAGGCGGGGTCCACATCATCGGGGAAACGACGCTGGAACCGGGAGGGCGATGGTCACCGATCGCTACCTTCACGTCCACCACCACGATAGTGAAGAGTCGCTGTTTGGTTGGCTGGGGGACGGGGAATCGAGGCGGTCGGGTGGACAATCTGCCCGGGTCAGTTCCGCTGGAAACCGCAACTCTGCCTCGTGACGTCTGCTTTGAGTCTTCGGTTCGGAGGGACTCGGCCTGACCCCCGATGCGGTGGCGGGTTGCGCCCGGCTCATTGCCATCACCCAGCGTGGTTCCACCCGGTCCCTGAACGCGGGAGCGGCGGCCGCCATCGCCATGTACCACTGGGCCCTCCAACACCCGGTCGTGGAGCCTCTAGCATGAACGCCATGACCCCCGCAGAGATTCGCGGTTGCCCTGACCCTGACCCCACGGTCGCGCATCGCCAGGCAGCGTTCCATGCTTCGCCTGCAGGTGATCTTCGCGCTGGTCTTTGTCGCGGTTCTGTTGCTGGTGTGGCTGGGTCCTCAGATGTTCCTGACGGGGATGCCAGGCGGGTCGTGCGGGGGCTCTTCCTCCTGGAGTCTCCGGGCCCTCGTGGTGATCTGGGCGGTGCCTCACGTTGGCCCGGATCATCCTCACGGTGGTTTTCCCTCAAACGCGCGAAACAGGGACCTGGCCTCCATGGGGCGAGGTGACGCTCTATATCGACGGCACTGGCGTGGAGTTTCGTTTATCCGCAACGGGTGCGTGCCCTGTTGGGCCGAGATCACGGCCCTGAAGATCTCCGGGCGGTCGTGGGGTGCAGGACCGCGACTGCGGCTGGAGGTATCGGGTCAGGAGGTTGCAAGCATCCCTGATCAGCTTTCCTGGACACCATGCCTGGGGCTATCGACTCGGCAGCCAGGGCCAGGTCCATGGGAAGAATCGGGGTGGATGCCTCGGACATGGACCGGTTGCTCTGAGCGTTGCTCTATCGAGGCTCCCCCGCGGAGAGTTGCGCGATAGGCTGGGGCCGTTCCTAGTCTCAGTACGAAAAGAGGCATCATGCCAGTTGCAACTCCTGAGGGTCTACGCCCAGATGATCGACCGGGCCAAGGAAGGCAGGGTTTGCCTACCCGGCCATCAACGTCAGCTCTCCCAGACGCTGAATGCCGCCCTGCAGAGCTTCGCCGAGGCCGAGTTCCGACGGCATCATTCAGGTGTCCACGGGGGGCGCCAGTACTTCTCCGGTCCCACGATCAAGGACAAGGTCGCGGGCGCGTCCGCCTTCGCTGCTTTCGCCCAGGAGGTCGCGAAGAACTACCCCATCAACGTCGCACTCCACCGACCACTGCCCCAAGGACAAGCTGGACGGCTTCGTACGTCCGTTGCTGGCTATCTCCGAGGAGCGGGTGAAGAACGGTCAGCTCCCGCTGTTCCAGTCGCACATGTGGGACGGTTCCGCGGTGCCGATGGAGGAGAACCTGGCCATCTGCCGACGAGTTGCTGAGCCGCTGCGCTAGGGCGAACATCATCCTCGAGATCGAGGTCGGTGTCGTCGGCGGTGAGGAGGACGGTGTTTCCGCTGAGATCAATGGAAGCTCTACACCGTCGCCGACGGCCTTCGCACCGTCGAGGGTGCTCGGTCTGGGTGAGAAGGGTCGTTACATGACGGCACTTACCTTCGGTAACGTGCACGGCGTGTACAAGCCTGGAGCGGTGAAGCTGCGTCCCAGAGGTGCTGAAGGAGATCCAGGACGCCGTCGGCGCCAAAGCATAGCAGGAGCGCCCGTTCGACCTCGTGTTCCATGGTGGCTCCGGTTTCCAGCCCGCAGGAGATTTCGGACGCCGTGGACTTCGGCGTGGTGAAGATGAACATCGACACCGACACCCAGTACGCCTTCACCGTCCGTCGCGGATCACATGCTCCGCAACTACGACGGCGTGCTGAAGGTTGACGGCGAGGTCGGCAACAAGAAGCGGTACGATCCGCGCGCTGGGGCAGGCCGCCGAGGCGGGCATGGCCGAAAGCAGGGTCGTCGAGGGCCTGCAGTACCTGCGTTCTGCAGGCACCCACGCCTGATCCACAACGACACCGGGCCGGGTGGTCGTCCCTCATGGGCGGCCACCCGGTTTTTCATGCTTCGACGCCGCCTGGGTGGAGGAAGGAACCAGCGCTCCTGGGGACGCCGTTGGGAAATAGAAATCATGGCAGCGTTGCCATGTCGCTCTGAGTGGGGGTTTTACAAAAATGAGATAACCATTTCGTAACGCACTTGACGTGTCCCACGGAAATAATGCTAGCGTTAACATTCGCCGGGGTGGATACCTCGCGGACCTCGGCGGATCAGGACACGAAGGGTGCAAGTGACGAAGCTGCTTGAGCTGAAGAACATCAGCAAGACCTTTCCCGGGGTCAAGGCACTGCAAAACGTCAGCCTCGATCTCGAGGCGGGAGAAGTGCTCGGCCTGTGCGGCGAGAACGGTGCTGGAAAGTCGACGTTGATGAAGATCTCACCGGCATCTACCGCCGACCCCGAGGGGCGAGATCTGGCTCGAGGGTGACCGGGTCGTGGTGGGCGGTGTGAACCACGCTCGGGAACTGGGCCTGTCCATCATTCCCAGGAGCTGAATATGGTCCCCGACCTGACCGTGGCGCAGAATCTGTACCTCGGTCGTCAGGGCAGCCACAGGGGCGGGCTGGATCAACGACGCCAAACTGAACCGTGATGCTGCCGAACTCTTCGAGGCGCCTCGGGATGGAGCTCGATCGAGCGCCGGATCGGGACCTCTCCGTGGCCCGCCAGCAGATGGTCGAGATTGCGCGGGCGCTGTCTTACAACTCCCGAATCCTCGTGATGGATGAGCCACGTCGCCCTGACCGTCAGCGAGACCGAGGCGCTTTCGGGATGATCCGCGACTTCATCACCCCCGAGACCGGGCTGATCTACATCTCCCATCGGATGCCGGAGATCGAGGAGATCACTGACCGCGTCTCGGTGCTGCGCGATGGCCAGTACATCGGCACCGTGACAACAGAGGAAGTCGGATAGCGAGATCATCTCCATGATGGTTGGTCGCGAGGTCTCCGCTGAGGCGCGGCCCGCACCACGGTGACCTCCGACGAGGTTGTGCTGAAGGTGGAGGGGACTGGCTACCAAGAAGCTGTTGCGCGACATCAGCTTCGAGGTCCGCAGGGCGAGATCCTTGGTTTCGCCGGGACTGATGGGGTGCCGGGCGCACGGAGGTGGCCCGTTGCATCTTCGGCGCTGATCACGTACCGCGGGACGGATCTGGAGTCAACGGCAGGTCGATTAACATCCGCGAGGCCGCCGATGCCGTGCGAGCCGGGATTGGATACCTCTCGGAGGACCGCAAACAGTTCGGCTCCTGCTGGAGCAGGACATCAAGCAAATACCGTCATGGCTGCGATGCGGGACTTCAACATAGGTGGCTTTGTGCTCGATGGCAGGGATCCGTACCGTCGGGCAGGAGTACAGCAGAAGCTCCGTGTCAAAACCCTGAGCGTGAACCAACTGCTGGGGAAACTCTCGGTGGTAAAACCCAGCAGAAGGTCGTTATTTCAAATGGCTCGTCCGTAACTGTGACGTGTTGATCTTCGATGAACCCACCCGCGGCATCGATGTCGGTGCCAAGGAGGAGATCTACGAACTCATCGAGCAGCTTTCCAAGCAGAGGGCAAGGCGATCATCGTCATCTCGTCCGAGTTGCCGGAGGTGCTTCGCCTGTCGCATCGAGATCGCAGTCATGGCGCACGGCCACATCACCGGTTTTCTCGACAACGAGAAGCTGCCCAAGAAAACGTCATGGAGCTGGCCACCGTTGGCGAGGCCCAGCTGAAAGGAACCGCAGCGTGAGTACCAATGCCGCATCATCACCCCAGCAGTCGGAGGTCCTGCATTTCCTGAGGTCTTCGCTCCAGCAGCTGTTCGTCTTTGCAGCTCTGGTCGTGGTCTTTCGTCTTCTTCATGTTCTCCGTGAACAACTTTGGTCTGGGGATCATCCCCGACATCCTCGTTGCAGTCCGCTGCCATTGGCACTATGGCCCTCGGCGCCACCTTCATCATCGCCACCGCTGGCATCGATCTTTCTGTCGGGTACTGGCATGACCTTTTGTGCCGTGATGGCGGGTGTGTTCATGTCCAGTCAGTTCATGGACCTGCCTCTCGGTCTCGGCTTGCTGCTCACCCTCCTTGTCGGCGTTGCGGTCGGACTCGTCAACGGAATGCTGATCGCCTTCCTGGGCCTTCCTCCGTTCATCGCAACCCTCGCACATGATGATGGTTACTCGGGTCTGTCGCTCATCATCTCGAAGTCCTCCTCGATCAAGATCGCAAACCCGGACTACTTCGCCATTGCCAACGGCGATCTGCTTCCCTTCCTCGTCCAATGCGGCGCTGATCTTCGTCATTCTCGGTATCGCCGCGATGCGTACTGCTCAGTAAGACCCTGCTGGGACGCTACGCCCTGGCCATCGGCTCCAATGAGGAAGCCACCCGGCTGAGCGGTATCAACGTCAAGGTGTGGAAAGCTGTTGGTCTACGTCATCGCGGGCCTGTTCACGGCCTTCGGTGCGATTCTCTATTCCGCGCGTTTCGGTTTCGTGCAGCCCGCCGAGGGTCTCGGCATGGAGCTACGCAGGTGATCGCGGCCGTCGTGATCGGCGGTACTTCCCTCTCGGGTGGGCGCGCCAACATCGTCGGGACCATGACTGGGTGCCCTTCTCATGATGACGCTGACCGTCGGGCTCCAGATGATGGGCGTCCAGCAGCAGTGGCAGTTCGTCGTTACCGGTGTCGTCGTGATGCTCGCCGTCTACGCCGACATCCTGCGCCGCAAGCGGGCCGCAGCAGCCCTCTGAGTTTCGACAGAAGATTCGAGGTCTATCTCCCGCCAACCGAAAACCATCATGCGCACGATGCGCTCCGCACTGGCGTTGTCGGCAGTGCTGGTCCTGGGCCTCGCGTCCTGCTCACCTCCGGTGGCTCCACCAACTCATCCGCTTCCAACACGGAGCCGGTGAGTGCCCCTCCGTCTTCGTCAACAGCGCCGATGTCCCCAAGGGGTGACAGCACTAAGACCATCTACCTGGTCTCCAAGGGCTTCCAACACCGTTTCTGGCAGGCTGTGAAGCAGGCGCCGAGCAAGCGGGAAGAGTTCAACTACAAGGTCGAGTTCGTCGGTCCGGACAACGAGCAGGCAACGCAGCAACAGCTCGACCAGCTCAAGACCGCCCTTTCGTCCCAGAAACCCGCAGCCATCTGGTTTCGCTGCCCTGGACTCCGGGCTCCGCTGGTCCTGTGTCGGACGAGATCCAGCAAGCCGGTATCCCGATGGTCGCCTTTGACTCCCGGTGTGGACTCCGAGCATTCGAAGACCACCGTGTCACACCGACAACAACGCGGCGGCAGCGGGCGCCAAACACATGATCGGAACTGCTGGGTGGTAAAGGCGCACCGTCGGCCTGAGTCTGCCACGACCAGACCTCTGCCGACCGGTAAGCAGCGTTGCGACGGCTTTCAAGGGAATGGATGCAGGCCAACGCCCCCGACATCACGCTGCTCAGCCCAGTACGCCGGGTGAGGTGAGCCAGGCAGCTCAACACCTCCAGAGTCCATGATCACCGCGAACTCCGACATCACGGGCGTCTACGGCTCCAACGAAGCCGCTGCGATCAGGGCGCCTGCAGGGCGCGAATGAGTCCGGCAAGAAACTTACCGTGGTCGGGTTCGATTCCGGTGAAAAGCTCAGATCGAGCGCAATCAAGGCGGGTACCGAGGCGGGTGCCGTCACCCAGGCCCCGGTCAAGATGGGGTACGAGACCGTGATCGCAGCCATCAAGGCCGCCAACAGCAAGGACCTGCCGGCAAGACCATCGACTCGGGCTATCTCCTGGTACGACAAGAACAACATCGATGACCCGCATCTGACTCAGAACCTCTACGAGTGATCCTCCGTTCCGCCAGGGCGGTACTGCCCGCCCGGCGGAAAGCTCATTTGACCGATTCCCGCGTCTCGAAATCGTCAGCTTCGGCACACCGGAATTGATCAAGCCCGGTAACCACAATCGACAGTCAAGGAACAGCCCATGACGAACCATCCGAAGATCGGCATCCGCCCCATCATCGATGGTCGGCGCCGCGGGTCCGCGAGCCTCGAGGACCAGACCATGAACATGGCAAAGCGCGTTGCCGCCCTGTATGAGGCGGAGCTGCGCTACATCGACGGCAACCCCGTTGAGTGTGTCATAGCCGACTCCACGATCGGCGGGGTGGCCGAGGCGCAGGCCACCGCCGAGAAGTTCCGCCGTGAGAACGTCGGCCTCACGCTGTCCGTGACCCCCTGCTGGGCATACGGAACCGAGACCATCGACATGGACCGCACCATTCCCGCACGCCATCTGGGGCTTCAATGGTTCGGGCGTCCGGGCGCGGTCTATCTGGCCGCCGCGCTCGCCAGCCACACTCAGCTGGGCATCCCCGCCTTCGGCATCTACGGCGAGCACGTGCAGGACGCCGACGACGAGACCATCCCCGACGAGGTGCAGCGGCGGCTGCTCGACTACGCCGTCTGCGGCCTCGCCGTAGCCCAGATGAAGGGGCGCTCCCTACCTGTCCATGGGTGCGGTCTCGATGGGCATCGCGGGTCTCCGTGGTCAAGGATGAGTTCTGGACCAAGTACCTGGGCATGCGCAACGAGTACATCGACATGAGTGAGTTCGCTCGCCGCGTGGACGAGGAGATCTACGACGTCGAGGAGTACGAGAGGGCGCTGGCTTGGGTGAAGGAGAATTTCTGCCAGGGTGAGGACTTCAACCCGCCGCACAATCAGAAACCCGAGCGGCACGACGACTGGTGGGCCTACTCGGTCAAGATGACCCTCATTGCCCGTGACCTCGCGGCCGGCAATCCTCGGCTCGCGGAAAAAGGGCTGGGGGAGGAAGCGCTCGGGCGTGGCGCCATCGCCGCCGGTTTCCAGGGGCAGCGGCGGTGGACCGACGGGGTTCCCCAAACGGTGACCTGATGGAGACCATCCTCAACACCACCTTCGACTGGAACGGCGCCCGCGCTCCCCCACATCCTGGCCACCGAGACAGCTCCCTCAACGGCGCCTCGATGCTCTTCAACCACCTGCTCACCAACACATCCCAGCTGTTCAGCGACGTGCGTACCTACTGGAGCGCCGAATCCGTCGAACGCGTCACCGAGCACAGGCTCGAAGGTCGGGCTGCCGGTGGCATCATCGACCTGCGCAACTCCGGTCCACCACCCTCGATGGCACCTTCGCTGCGGTGCGCTGATGGTCAGCACGTCATCAAACCCTGGTGGGAAGTCACCGAGGAGGACCAGAAGGCCATGCTGGAGGGCACCACCTTCCACCCGGCCACCTACGAGTACTTCCCCGGCGGAGGCATGTCCACCCACTTCCGTTCTGCCGGTGACGTGCCCGTCACGATGTGTCGCATCAACCTGGTGGACGGACTCGGTCCTGTTCTCCAGATTGCTGAGGGCTGGACCGTGGAACTGCCTGACGAGGTCGCCACCGTCATCGAGAACCGCACCGACCGCACCTGGCCCACCACCTGGTTCGTGCCGAATCTGACGGGTGAGGGCCCGTTCACCTCCGTCTACGACGTGATGAACGCCTGGGGGCCAACCACGGTGCGATCAGCTATCATACATCGGGGCCGCCTCATCACGCTGGCCTCCATGCTGCGCATCCCCGTCAACATGCACAACGTTCCCACCACAGGTCTTCCGACCGAAAGAACTGGCTCGGTTTCGGTACCGCCGACCTGGAGGGCGCTGACTATCGTGCCTGTGCCCAGTTCGGCCCGCTGTGCGGCTGAGCCACTGCTTTTCTTGCGCGGGGATCACCGCGAGAACCCAAGATCGCGGTGATCCCCGTGCAGATCTCACAGACGACCAAAGTTGTGTTGTCAACGCTAACGTTTGTCCAGAGCCAGCTATTCAGGAGAGTTTCGTGACCGCCACAGCCCCTAGCCGTAGACCTTGGTTCCTCCTCCGGGCGGGTGATCGCGGGGGTACTGGACGACGCCGTATCACCGGGACCAAAAGGTGCACCGTTTCCCGCACGCCGCCGCGATGCGCGACGGCTACCTGTGTTGGGATCTTGACCTGATCCAGCAAGGAGATGATCAAAAAGGGCCTGCAGGTGGCCGTCGAACGGTTTCCCCGGGCGCGACCAGTGTCAGCATCGACACCTGGGGCGTCGACTGGGTTGCTCTCGGCGCGGACGGTGAGCCCCTCACCCCGGGACGCTGCTACCGAGATGACCGCACCAACCGTACCCTCGCCGCTTTTCGGGGAGAAACTGCCCGATGAGGAGGCGCGGGAACTGACCGGGACGGCACCTGCCACCATCAACTCCGTGAATCAGCTGTTTCGCCTACCTCAGTGAGGAGCCCTCACTCGGCGGCGCGCACCGAGCAGATCCTGTTCCTGCCCGACTGGTTCACCTACCCTGCTGACGGGCATCCGCGGTTGGTCGCGTTCCATCGCATCCACCTCCGGACTGTGTGCCCCGGGCGTGAATGACTGGGCTGGCGAGGGTCTTCGATGCTCTCAGGATCCCCGATCCTGGGTGGGGGAGCTGACTCCTGAGTACGGCATCGCGGGTCCTTGTCATTCCCGGACTGGAGCAGCTGACTGTGGTGCGGGCCAGCGCCACGACTCGGCCTGCGCGGTCGCAGCCCCTGCAACGCGACAAGGGGCGCCACGTGTTTCCTGTCCGCCGGGTCGTGGTCGGTGCTGGGTGTGTTGCGTGACGAGCCGTTGCTCGGCGAACAGGCCCGTGCCCTGGGACTGACCACGAGGGCACGCGCCGACGGGGCGTGCGCCCCCTGTTCAACATCACTGGGTTGTGGATCCTCCAGGAGTGCCAGCGCGACTGGCAGAAGGCAGGGGCAGATTCACGACATCGTTGCCTTGGTCGAGGCCGCCCATCGGGCTGATTCTCTGGGGGTGGTGATCGACCCGGACGATTCTCGGTACGCACACCCCGGTTCTATGGTGGAACGTGTCACCGAGGCTCTCCAGGGCCGGGGGGCCCCGGCGGATATCAGCCAGGGGCAGCTCGTCAGGGCGTTGTGCGAGTCCTTCGCAGAACGCTACGCCCGAGGGTGAGGGACCTGGCAGCACTCACCGGCAGGCCCCGACGCAGCTGAACCTTGTCGGCGGTGGGTCTCGTAACACTCTGCTGTGCGATCTGACCGCGCGTTCTCTCGAGGTTCCCGTGCTCGCGGGGACCCGCGGAGGCCTCCACCCTCGGAGCGCTGCTGGGGCAGTTCGAGATCACCGGGGCACTCGACCCAGCCCGCAGGAACGACGTCATCGGCGCCACCGCCGAGACCAGGATCCACCGACCATGAGGTTCCAGTGCCCGTCGCGCCCGGCTCTCTGATGTCGCGAAACTTGCCGGGGTCTCCAGTCAGACCGTGTCCCGGGTGGTGCGCGGCTCCAGCGTCGTGGCGCCGGAAGACCCGGGAACGGGTGCTGGCCGCCGTCGAGGAGCTCGGTACCGTCCCAACCTGGCGGCCCGGTCGCTGTCGAACCGTCGCACCGGTGTCATCCACGTCGTCAACGCCACTCCGCTGTTCGGCGGGCACGCGCACCTTCTTGTCGATCGTCTCGGAACTCGGGCGACTCGGCTATCAGACCTCGGTTGCGGGCAGTCCCAAGGATCAGCGCCCCACTCTGGACCAGCTCGTGCCGCTCGGTGTGGACGGGATCGTGGTGCTGGGCGGTCACACCCAGTCCGCGGACCTCGTCTCCGGTGGTGCATGGGCGGATACCGGCGGTGTTCGTCGGGCAACGGTTCGATCTCCCAGAAGACGTCGCCAGCGTCGCCATCGACCAGGACGCGGCGGCCCGGAAGGCCACCAATCATCTGGTGGAGCTGGGACGCCGGCGACTGATGCATATCTGTGGTCCCTCCGACTGGTTTGACGCCCATGAACGTCGCGATGGCTTTCAACGCGGCCTGTCGGGAAGCTGGGATCGAACCGACAAAGGTCTCAACCAATTCATGGGAGGCCCGTAGTGGCTACGTCCTCGGGGAACACTTCCCCAGCGATATCGATGGGCTCTTCGCCAGCAACGATCATCTGGCGCTCGGGCGTGCGCTGGCTGGTGGAACACGGTCGGAATGTTCCCGGGGATGTGGCGGTGGTCGGCGTTGATGATGTTGACGGAGCGGACAGTTTCCTGCCGCCCTGACCACCATCCGGCAACCGCACCAGAAAGTGGGGGCCTGCGCGGTGGGGCACTTGGCCGACCTGATCGCCGGTGGAACAGCGAGACACACACTCCTTGCCCCCGAACTGATCATCCGAGAATCCACGAAAGGACACTGACATGCTGTACGGACCCATGACCCATCCCGGGTTGCTCGCGGCGCTGGGACGCAGCGGACACAGCGGCAAGATCCTGATCACCGATGGCAACTACCCGATCGCCAGCGGCGCACGCGGCGGCAGAACGTATCTTCTTGAACCTCGCGCCCGGACTGCTCGACGTCACCCGGATCCTCGAGGTACTGAAACGCACCATCCCCATCGAGCGTGCCGGATTGATGGTGCCCGCTGCGGATGCGGTGGGCGTTGAGGCCCCGGAGGTGATCCCAGCCCACGATGAATACCGGGCTGCCCTGCCCGGCGTGGCCTTCGAAGAGATTCCCCGCTGGGACTTCTACGACACCGCGAAAGCCGAGGATGTCACCGTCGTCATTGTCTCGGGCGACCAGCGGCTCTACGCCAACCTGCTGCTCACGATCGGGGTGCGTGCCCCAGGAGCATGACGACAAACCGGGAAGGTTTTCTCCTGGTGCTGGTTCAGTAGAACTTCAGTGAGTCGGTCGTGTCGAACTCATGTGGTGAACCAGCTGGTGGTGTTCGTGGCTGACGGCATGGAAGGGCGACCGGGGAGGTGAGCCCCGGTCGCCCGTTGTAGCCATGTCAGGAATTGGTGACCGAACCGCTCACCTCCCCTCCACCGCGCCTCCGTTGGCGGACGCAATGGTGATCGCCGAGCTGCTTCCCGCCGTCGCACCGCCGGTGATGGTGGTGCCGTCCAGGGTCAGGGTGCAGCGTGGCTCCGTTGCTTCCGGACTTGCCCCAGCGGTCCTCATCGGCCTTGACGCCGACCGAAGCGTTGGAGGTGATCTCCACATTCGTGAGGGTTGCAGAGGTGGTGGTGTTGGTGGCGTAGAGCACCGCGTCCGTGCCGTTCGCGATGAGTTTCGTGTTGGCCATCGTGAACGTGGACCGGGTGGCTGTGGCGTCGCTTGTCGTGCGCGTCACCGCTGAAGGACTGGTAGAGCATCACGGCCTTCTTGCCGCTGGAAGTGACCGTGGAATCGGTCAGGGGTGGCGGAGTTCTTGCCCTCCACCACGACCACTCGGAGTCCTTCGCCTCCCCGTGACCCACTGGCCGAGATCTGGCCGGTGGAGTACAGCAGGGGAGAACCATCGCCCTCGGTATTCAGCTCGTTGGTCCCGGTGACCGCGACGGTGCCGTTGCCGCGGTCGGTGGCCAGAGTGGCGGAGTGCGCTCCGCGCGTGTGGATGGCCACGTTCTCTCCGGTGATGGCTCCCTGGTAGGGTGGCGTGCAGGCCACGCGAAGAGTTCGCGTGGGTCTCGATGATGGTCTGCCGCACCGTGGCGGTGGCGCCGCCAGTGGCCACGACACCGTTCGACCCGGACGACTGGGTGGTGATGGTCGTGTTCTCCACCGTCACGCTGGATCCCTCACCGGCCACCAGCACCGCGGAATTGAATCCGTAGAAGTTCGACTGCTCCTCGTTGGAGGTATCCCGGATTTGGTGATCCCGGCGTTCCTGATGGTCAGGCTGCCACCGTTGACCACCAGGAAGACGGCCTGGTCGGCAGGTGGTGGAGGAGTAGGTTCCGCCGTCAATCACCGCGTTGATGCCGTCGACGACGTAGGCCCCGGACGGGGCGTGGACTTGCCGTCGATGGTCATGTTCACCTGGCTGGAGGTCAGCTCAGTGTTCGTGTCGGCTGCGGTACTCGCCGCAGAGGTGGCTCGGTGCTGGAGTCGGTCGCGGCCCCCAGGAGATGGTCGAGACATTCGCGGCTGACGCTGTGCTGCTCACCGAGGCGGGTTCCTCTGCCTTCACGTCGCTCGCGTTGACGCACCCGACGAGGGTCCCGGCTGCCAGCAGGGCTGCTGCGGCGAGCCCCCGCGAACCTGACCGTGAGTTTCCTGAATCGATTGCTGTCCTGCCTTTCGGTTTCGTCCCTTGGGAAGAATCCTTGGGCTCGCAACGATGGGTTTCCCCTGAGAAACCGGTGCGTTTCCTGTGAACGTCAGAGGTTCACGATCTCCACCCGGGCGGCCTGTTGTCATGCGCCCTATGTGGGCTATTCGCAGTTGAGTGTGATGGGTTTTTATGTAAGGGGTTCATGGCCTTGCGCTGGGATGGGTGTTGCGAGTAATCAACCGGTCAAGGAGCGTGAGTTGTGATCGAGCCTACGTGTTCGCGACATGATGCTGTGGAGCTGAAGTGCTGCGTGTTTTCCTGAGTGTGATGAAAGATGGGTTAAATCGACAGTGTGAGGGCATATATCGCGCGACCATAATGGACTGCTACTAGACGAAGATTGTTGGCTATGCTCTGGCGTAGCACATGCGAACCGATTTGATTTAAAAGACTTTGAAAGATGGCGGTAATAAACTGTTTAACAGTCAGAGAGGTGACGATTCCTTTAATCGGAACCGGGATTACAATAGGCCTCAGCCGACTACGCTAACTATCGTGAATGAGTATGGTATTTCCGCTTCGATGGGAAACCGATCTGCCACGTATAGCGCTGCAGCATAATTGCTCAATGCAATCTACAAGAAGGAATCGTCAACCGGAAAATCTACCTCGCCGGAAGATAAGCAATCAAAGACGTGACATCATGGATTGAACGCTGACTGAAATCAAGCCAGGCTTCATTTCACGACCGGATGCCGAGCCTCGAACGAAGTCCATGAAGAATGGAAGCAAACCAAGACGGTGAGGGTTATTCGCAGACGGCGCGTCAACCAGCAAAAACTTTAGTCAGACACATCCTGAGGATAGCTGTGAATAATGAGGCTTATTCATAGGGGTGTTTTGGCTTTCCCCAACTAACGCTTTATCCGAGGGGGATGTGAGGGCGGCTTGCCCGATCTGAGACAATTCAAGGTGTAGAAACAAGAACCTCAGATGAAAGACAAAGCCGCTGCCGTGAATACTACCACGATCCTTGAGCGTGATCAGATCCTTGACCTGTGTGAACTGATCCACACATCCCGTTCGAAACCTATCCGGCAGCAGGGTCCCGTGTCCTAGGGTTGTTCCGCTGTATCCAAATCACTGTGTTGATATTGCGGCACAATCTCACCCAGGAGTTGCTGGCCGACATCCACACAGTCTCCCAAGCCACCATCTCGAGAGTGGTGGCGGTCTACTCTTGATCGCCAAGGCCCTCCAAGCCTGGGTGCCCGGCGTGGAAGATCCTCGACCCGGACCGCCAATACATCATCGACGGCACCCTTGGTGCCCTTCTACAATCGTGGCACGACCGTCCCGGAACTGTACTCAGGCAAACACCACACCACAGGAGTGAACCTGCAAGTGGCCTGCACCCTGACCGGACACCTCGCCTGGATCTCCCAACCCCTGCCGGGTAGTGTGCATGACGCAAAGGCCATCAAGGAATCCGGATTCCTCACAACCCTCAATGCTCACAATCATATCGGGGACAAGGGCTACATCGGATTGGGAATGATCACCCCCGCGAAGAAACCCGCCTATGGTGAACTCACCGACAGCGACAGGAGAAACACACGACCATCAACCGTATCCGCTACCTCATCGAACGTGTCATCGCGAACCTCACAACTTGGCGTGTTCTACACACTGAGGGCTTATTCACAGGCAACACCTCGGCCAGCGAAACCCCTAGTCAGACAACACTTGAGGAGGGCCACGAATAAGCCTCACTGATTACCGCCGCCCCCTTTACAACACCTTCGAAACCACAATACAAGCCGTCACCGGACTCATCTTCGCCCACACCCCATGAATAAGCCCTCAGTGGTTTAACCCATAATCTAAACTGTCGCTACTATCCACAAAAACCCTATATCACTCAGTTTGTAAAATAATTTTTATTAAAGTGCACTAGGCCTCATAAGAGTGATGTGACGCCCCGGGCTTTCCAGTTGCAGCTGTGGGGCGTGAAACAGGCTGGTGAGGTCGGTCAGCAGCAGGTCTGAGATTCGTTCCTGGTCCCATGTGATGCCGGGTCGGGTTCGATGTAGGAGAAGATTCCGTTTTGTCGATGCAAAAAGTTTGCGGACTCCATTGGCGCGGCTCCGACATGCCGAAGGCCCGGAGTCGCATGGTCTCTGCTGTGACGGTCGTGTCGTAGTGGGCGCGAATCAGGAACCCCGTGAAGGCGGCACCTGCCGCCTCGGACATCTGCCGAAAACCGGAGGGGCCCGCCAGAGGGGCACGCAGACGGTACCCCACGAACGCCGCAAACTGCCCGTAGCAGCTGGGCGCGAGCTTCGATGCGTCTCTGATCGGACACGCGCAGCGCCGCGGTAACGGAGGCGCGGAGTTCGGGATCGGTCAGCGAGGAGGACGCGGCACTGAGGGCCGCATGGAGATGCCAGCTCGGTGATTGCAGAATGCTTTCGAAGTCACCTTTGACGAGCGTCCGGGTCAGGTCGACGATCAGGTTCCGACGCCCTTGAGGTGTGGCCAGCGCTGATCCATCACCGACCATGTCGCGACGATAGCCGGAACCTCGTACCGCGAAATCGGAGGCGAGGTGCAGCCCCTGGCTAGCTCCACGAGGACGGCATTCCCGAAAGCCTCCTTGGTCGACCATTGGCGATGAGGCGGTGGCTCGTGCCACGTGTGCCCGCTTGATGGCCTCCTCGAAGTTGAGCCTCCCGAGCCCCGTATCCAAACCGACCTCAGAGACGATCTCGACCCCAGCAGCGAGAAGCCGTTCCCTCACCCCCAGAGCCGAAGAGCCAATCGGCGAGGGACTGTTTCCCTCGCCTTTTGAGGGTTGTTCTGCGCCCTGCTCACTGGCTCCCATCCTCCTTCTGAAACGCCCCGCGTTGCACTCCGAGTCGTCGCACGATACCGTACTTGATACATAATGTCTCATTTAGGAGTGGGTATGTATCTAGACGGGAGGCGTCACCGCATGCGTGCACACGCCGCACGCTGATCCACACCTCACTGGGCCTCGGCGCAGGCGCCGCCCTCGCCGTCGTGGGCCTGTCGGGATGCAGCATGGAGCGCAAAGGCGACGGCGACACCCAACGCGTCCAGAAACTGATGTGCCCGTAGGTGGTGGAGCCCTGGTCCGGGTGGTACGTGGTGACACGGCCGACAGCAGGAACCTTCCACGCCTACTACGCGGCCTCGCCCCACGCCGGCGCGGTCAACCGCATCGAGGGGCAGGGAAATCGTCTGTGACAGTCACGGCGCCCGATTCAGCACAGACAGCGGAGCCGCACTCAAAGGACCCGCGAAAAAGTCCCTCACCCCTGCTCCATCTCACCACGGATGGCGACGTCCTGGTCATCAGCATGCCCAAGGACAAAACAATGAACACAGCATCATCATCGAGTCATACTTTGGCAACACACTGCAAATCGCTCACGCCATTGCGGATGCCCTGCCTAACGCTCAGATTCAGAGCTTCGACGAGGCGCCCTGATGTCATCCCCGAGGATATCAACCTGCTACTGCTGGGCGCCCCAACCCACGAGGCTGCGCTGCCGACTCCCAAAAAGCCGACAGTTGGCTGCCACTCGCAGCTCTACTGGCAGCGCGAATCGTATCCAACCGCCCCGCAGCGAGGGCTTGCGGAGTGGATCAAGCACGCAAACATCTCTGTCGGGACCCGAACCATCACATTCGACACGTCGACTGGGCGGTTCGCCACCTGATTCGGCTGCGCCGCGAAAGCAGCTGCCAAACGGCTGAGTGCACGGGGTTTCCAAGTGGAACGCGGCCCTCTTTCGCTGTCACCGCTGGCGACGTTCTCGTCGCTGGTCAACAGGAACAAGCTGCGCGATGGGCTGCCAGCCCTAGTCTCGTAGGGGACAGGGGGCTGTTGCGTCTTGAGTTTGATGGAGGCAGAGATCCTCTCTGCCTCCATCAAACTCAAGACGCAACAAGGTGGTGGTTGATGAACTCGCTGTCATTGTCGGAGTCGATACCCTTGATCGGGGAACGGGGTACTGCCCGGTGGCATGGTCGATGGCCTCTACGGCCCACTTGCGGGCCTGCGACCGGTTGATGGTCCAGCCGGTGGCGATGTCGGTCATGGTCAGCGTGCTACAAGCAGTACTTGCCCGTCGCGACATCGCCGTCGTGGGTGACTAGATCGATCTCCACGAACCCTGGGGCAGCATCATCCCAGTTCGTGAAAGTGCGGATCAAGATCTGGTGTTTCAACAGTGATCCGGGTTTGGTACGGGCACGGCCCCGCAACCTCATCCGCGATCGTTGGTCGGCCAGCATCCGGTCGATCGTGGCCGTTGAGATCTGGGCGAGTAGCTCGTCCAGCACCGTATCGGTCACGGTGATCTCACTCTTAGTTCGCAGCAACGGTGCCAGCACGGGCATGAAGGGGTCGGGATTTTGCCAGTCGGGGCCCAGTAATACTCCAGCACCGGACCAGAGCGGGCGGTAGCTCATCACCATAGACCCGGGGCCGAGGGCCTGCGGGGCTGGGCCGGTTTGATGACCAGTGCCTCACACAGCGCCGTGCGGGCATGGTCACGGTGCCAGCCGGTCAGATCAACCAACTCATTCAAGATACGGGAGACTTATTCATGGGGTGTAAGCGAAGCTGAGTCCGGTGACGGCTTGTATTGTGGTTTCGAAGGTGTTGTGAGGGCGGCGGTAATCAGTGTGTAGAACACGCCAAGTTGTGAGGTTCGCGATGACACGTTCGATGAGGTAGCGGATACGGTTGATGGTCGTGTTGTTTCTCCTGTCGCTGTCGGTGAGTTCACCATAGGCGGGTTTCTTCGCGGGGGTGATCATTCCCAATCCGATGTAGCCCTTGTCCCCGATATGATTGTGAGCATTGAGGGTTGTGAGGAATCCGGATTCCTTGATGGCCTTTGCGTCATGCACACTACCCGGCAGGGGTGGGGAGATCCAGGCGAGGTGTCCGGTCAGGGTGCAGGCCACTTGCAGGTTCACTCCTGTGGTGTGGTGTTTGCCTGAGTACAGTTCGGGACGGTCGTGCCACGACCAGAAGGGCACCAAGGGTGCCGTCGATGATGTATTGGCGGTCCGGGTCGAGGATCTTCCACGCCGGGCACCCAGGCTTGGAGGGCCTTGGCGATCAAGAGGATGTAGACCGCCACCACTCTCGAGATGGTGGCTTGGGAGACTGTGTGGATGTCGGCCAGCAACTCCTGGGTGAGATTGTGCCGCAATATCAACACAGTGATTTGGATACAGCGGAACAACCCTAGGACACGGGACCCTGCTGCCGGATAGGTTTCCGGAACGGGATGTGTGGATCAGTTCACACAGGTCAAGGATCTGATCACGCTCAAGGATCGTGGTAGCATTCGTGGCAGCGGCTTGTCTTTCATCTGAGAGTCTTTGTAGTAGAACACTTTGAATTGTCTCAGATCGGGCAAGCCGCCCTCACATCCCCCTCAGGACAAAGCGCTAGCTGAGGAAAACCAAAACACCCCTATGAATAAGCTTCAATCAATAATCCAAACTTTCACCATTATCCACAACTTATGGCATTTCACGTGGTTCGCGGTTCTTGTTCTGGTTGGTTGCTTCGCAACACTCATCCCAGCGCAAGGCCACGAACCCCTGCTATCAACGACCCGCCATGCTCAACTACGAATAGCTCTTTTCTTCAGGGGCCTCATCCCGATCCAGGGGTACTCGTACCGTCTAGCCAGTGATGACCAGGCGGTCACCTCTTACTCTACCTTGGCCTCCTTCAGGGGGCGCTCAGCGGGGCCGCGCAACGGATGGCCGTCCGACGGTGCAAACACACTGCCGTGCGCAGGGCAGCGGATACCCTTGCTGGTCACCTCATTCACGGGGGCGCATCTGGTGTGTGCAGTTCTTGCGGAAAGCATGGAAAACACCTGCCGTAGGCTGGGTCACGACGTAGGGGCCGTTGGCGAGGACAATGCCCCCGCCGACGAGGGACATCAGCAATATCAACCTTGGTGCCGGGTGTCAGTGCGTTCGACAGACTTTCGAGAAAACTCATTATCTCTCGATTCTAGTGCTTGGGTGAAATAGGTCTCGAATGGCTCCCGTCGCCCCGCCGCGTACCACTGTTCCAGGCTTGTGAAGTAGACGCCGAAAACCAGACTCCGCACCTCGACCGAGGTGCGGAGAGGAGTCGTGCCCTGCTCTATGAGGGTAGAAACCAGTTGAGAGCACAACTGGTCCAGGGTAGCCAGCACCGCACACCGTACGTCCGGCTCCTCGATCACCCACTTCGGAGTCCTCGCCATTCGTTACCGGCAACCAGAGTGAGAATGTCCTCAGCCAAGTGGCTGCTGCGCACCGCCTTTGAGGTCTAGACGATCGTCGGTCGGCAGGGCGGTGAACAGCCCTTCTTTCGTCTGGAAGAGCCGGTAGAAGGTCGACGGTGCGACTTCTGCCGCGTGGGTGATCTCGGTGATCGTGACCTCGCGGTATCCCTTTGCTTCGAAGAGGGCAATCGCGACGTCTTGGATGTGCTCCATCGTCAAGCGGCGGTTGCGTTCCCTGAGTGAGACCATGGACAAACTCTAGCAAAGTTGCTACTCTGTCGGTAGTACAATCGAACATAAAAGTTACTACTTCGTTTTAGGAGGAGTTATGTCAAAGTTCACTCCTGCAGTTGCCTACAGCGGTGCCGCTGTCTCGGCGGCACCTCGCTGTCCCTCGCTATCGTTGATCAGGTGAGTACACACTGGACCCGTAGTGACGTGGCGAGTCACTACGGGAGTCACGGCTTGGACCCGGATCCCAACCTGCTGACGATCCTCCTCACGGTCTCGTTCCTCTGTGCAACGCTATTTTTTGCTCTGGGAGTGCGTGCTCAGTCGCGTGGCAGGAAAGGGGTCGCCGCGGGCTGGCGATCACCATTGCGGTCTGCGGTCTTGCCTTCGCTGCCCTGGCGACGTTCTCGTCCGAATATGGCGGGCCGGTGATGGTCATGCTCTGGCGTGTGCTGCCGTGGGTTGTTCCCGTGATTGCCCTCGCCGATCTGATGACGATCAAGTCATCAGTTCGCCCTGCGGCCTCGATGTGCCCAGTGCTTCCATTATGTTTGAGCAGTTCTTTCGTGCCCTGAGCGATTTCACAGCGGCGCAGCCGCCCGCCCTTGCAGTGGCTGGCTGTGTTTGTGGGTGGTTCGTTGCCGTTTGTCGAGTCGTACTACGGCGCCGTTATCGGTGTGATCGTCGGCGTTCATCCAGTTGCCGCGATCGTGTGTGCCAGTGCAGGGAATATTGCCTCCACCACGGGGTGTATCGCCGTAGCGCACGCTACGCGCGCCGACTTCGGCGTGCGGCAGGAGGAATTCGGCGGGTAGTCCCAAGCGTCCCCGGTCCTGGTGACGGGAGGCGGACGTTTCCGAGGCGGCAGCCGCTGGGGCGGATGTGCCTCAGGCGGAGGCGCTCGCGAGAGACTGAAGAACCCCAAACTTCAGGCGCTTCGAAGTATGGTGTTCGGGGTGGTCTGGGTAGTCAGGCCATTATGCCAAGCCAGCTCACCGCAGTAATGCTGATGGGGCTGGGGGCTTCGACGTGTGATGTGACGCGCTGGCAGTGCCTCTCTATTGCCATTTGGGGTATTGCCTATGGGTCATTGGCGGCGTTGAGGGATGGGACTCCTCACTTAACTACACTGCTGCTGATGGCCTATAAGGCTTACTCGCTGGTCGCCCTCCTGCCGGCAAAGACCCTAGTTAGAGGACGCTTGAGGACGACTGCGAATAAGCCTCCATGAGCTATATTGAGCCTTATTCACAGCCTTCCTCAAGTGCGCCCTGACTAGGGGCTTTGCTGGCCGACGCACTAAAGTCTGTGAATAAGCCTCATTATGTGACTCTCGGCGTTGAGTCATTGCCAGATTCTAAAAACTTGGACAATGAGGCCTATTCACAGGCGACGTGTCAACCAGTGAAATCCCTAGTCAGAGCGCGTTTGAGGGTGGCTGTGAATAAGCCTCAATATGAGATCTTCCCGATGGTGTAATGTAGTGGGGTTGTAGCAACGGTGCTCCTCGTGGAGGGATTGTTTGGTGCGGCGGACCGCCCGGTTCGTGGGGATGGCCAGTATTGATGAACGTCCTGATTAGGTACAGGATCGTAGAGCCTGCGGGGTGCAGGGAGGTGCGGTCTGATCATCGGGAACCTAGGCGCATCAGCGGCGACGACCTGGGAGGAGAGCACGCCCAACCCGGCTCCGTGGATGATCCTCGTTTTACCTGCTGGGGGAGCAGCGCTTGGGGGTTTATGTGATGTTTTTGATCGATCACAACCACACCATGCTCTGATGTGATATAGGGAGGCCTATTCACAGGCGACGTGTCAACCAGTGAAATCCCTAGTCAGAGCGCGTTTGAGGTGGCTGTGAATAAGCCTCAGGGTCTCTGTGATGTCGATTCCAGGGTTTCGGATATGCACCTGTTATACCGTGCTCCTACTGGCCGCCGACATGATAGATTTGTCTTGTCTCATCCTCGGCACCTCGTGGGAGCGGGAAACCAGTGAGAATGCAGGCGGGCTGATCCGTGAACAGACCTGACTCGAAGGCACCCGGATCACCACGCACCAGCACCGCCTCATAGACGCCGTCGCTGAAGAGTTCAATAAACGTCCCGGGGTAGCTTTAGGTGATCCAATTCCATGCGAGATATGCAAACACGTCCACTTGTTGATTCTGCCACTTGACACCAAAGCCGGGGGTCCTCATTTAGCTTAGATGCATCAATGAGGCTTATTCATGGGGTTTGCTGACACGCGTTAGAAAGACGTGTGACGGCTTGCTCTTTTGAGATAATTGGGTGTGAAAACAAAGTCGTCACAAGAAACAAGCTGTCCGTAGGGAGCTGCTTCAGCACAAAACCTCAGACACCAGTGAGAGTCCTCGACTTCGTGCGCGAGCATCCCACACCCACACCAGCGGCCAGCTACCTGTCGCAGGCTCACGAACCCTCCGGGCTCTTCACCCGGTAATCCGCCTCATACTTTGCAGCGTTGCGCACATAACCTCACACAAGAACTCCTCGCGGAGACCTTTTGAGACTTCTCCACGCTCAGTGGGATTATCAGCACGCCTACGTCCCACTGATCGCCGAGAATCTTCAAGCCCAAGATCTACCGTGGAGGACCCGCACCCGACCCAGCAGTTGATCATCGACGGTGCTCTCAAGCCCTGCTGGTCCTGGCGGCGGCATCCAGAGCTGTACTCAGGTAAACACCACACCACCGGAGTCACCATCTCCAGGTGGCCTGGCACTGACAGGAGGGCTTGCTCTGTCCTCGCACCCTTCCAGGCAACACCCACGACCTCACAGCACTAAAAAGACTCCCGACTCCTCGACATGATTAATCAGACCATCCATATTGGTGATAAAGGCTATACCGGTGCCGGGATGATTACCCCGGTCAAGAAACCAGCCGGTCAATATGAATTAGCACGACAGTGAAAAAGGAGTTCAACAAGAAAACCAACGCTATCCGCTACCTCATAGAACGAAGTGGTCGCGCACTGGAAAACCCGGCGCATCCTTCACACCGACTACCGCCGCCCCTACGCAACCCTTCACTACCACCATCAACGCCGTCCTCGGAATCATATCATTCACTGCACCCATGAACAAGCTCCCACTATCCAGACCTGATGGAAGCCTCGTCAGGTCTTCTGTTCGCTCGTTTCATCTCTGTTTGTTTACGGGGAGGCTCCATGGCAGTAATTAACAACGTATCAGCGGCTCCTTTTAGTTGAAATGTGCAATCCTTTGGAGATTGCTGTGATTTCGATGGCTGGGCGTTTTCCTGGCGCGCCTGATTTGGATGCTTTCTGGAATGGGCTCATGCGAGGCGATTCGACGAGCGGTCCGATCCCGCTCGATCGGTGGGATGCCGAGAGGGTGAGTGATCCCGAGGTCGACGTACCTACTCGGGCGCACACCATCGGTGCGGCAGATCGATCCTGCCTTCTTTGGGATCTCCCACGGGAGATCGAACACATCGATCCGCAACAGCGGCTGCTGATGGAGCTGGCGTGGGGAGTGCTTGGAGGACGCCGGGCGCCCGGCCCGTGAACTGCGGGGGAGTCGTGTGGGTGTTTACGTCGGAGCCGGTTGGAACGATTACGACCGCCTTACTACCCGGAACGCGTCGACCACTACGCTGCATACAGCGCCGGGTATGGCCATGGATATGCTTGCTGAGCGCATCTCCTACTTCCTCGGCCTGAGGGGCCCAGCATGGTGGTTCAGACCGGGCTGCTCGTCGTCACTCGTTGCCCTCCATCTGGCATGTCAGGCGCTTCGTGCGGGGAAATTCAGGCTGCCTTTGTCGGTGGTGCCCAGCTGATGTTTGACCCTTCGTCTCCATCGCTCTCAGTCACTCGGTGGGCTCTCCGCCGACGGCGTCTGCCGCGCGTTTGGTACAGGGTGCGAACGGCTTCGGTACGTGGCGAGGGAGGCGGTCTGCTCTACTTGAAGCGCGCTGGAGGATGCACTGGCGGATGGAGACAGAGTCCAGGCTGTCGTGAGGGGGACTGCCGTTACACAACGACGGCGGCGGCAAGGTATCGTGACGCCCCTGCCTGACGGGCAGCGCGCGATGTATTAGGGATGGCCTATGATCGCTACGGGTTGCCCGTGGAAAGACTGGGCTACGTCGAGACCCATGGTACTGGCACAGCAGTGGGGATCCGTCGAGGCAGAGGCTCTGGGCGCGGTTTTGGGTGCCCGGCGTCGCCCGGGGAGCCGCTGCCTATCGGCTCAGTGAAGACCAACGTCCGGCCATCTGGAATCCGCCGCCGGGATGCCCGCTTTCTGATCAGGCCGTTCTGGCATTAGACGTAGGGGTCGTGCCAACGCAGCCTTAACTCGGAGGTCCTGAACCCTGAGATCGATTTTGACGCGCTTAACCTCACAGTGGTCCGCAACTCCATGCCGCTGCGAGAGGACGCGCTGGTCGGCGTCTCCGGCTTCGGCTGGGGCGGGACGAACGCGCACGTCGTGCTCGGTGTGGGCCTGGCTTTGTGCGTAAGGATGACATCGAAAACAAGCCAGCTGCCGCCTACGTCCTTCCTGTCTGGCCATTCCGCGCCCGCTCTGCGTGCACGAGTGAGCCAGGTCTGTGACCTGCTGAGTGAGGGCGCGGAACTAGGTAGTTCTCGCCCGGTCTCTAGGAGCCATCAGCACATCTGGCCCACCGCCTCGCGGTTGTCTGCGCCGATCGTTCCGAGGCGCGGGCGCGGTTCAACGCCCGCGTGGCTTGAGGGGGCCCAGGACGACGCCGTGGCGACCGGATACGGCAAGGAAGAGCCGACTACCGCCTTCGTGTTTTCCGGGCGGGGATCCCAGTGAGCACGAGATGGCTCGTGACCTACTGGTGCACGAGCCAGCCTTTGCGGCGTCGATGACGGTGTGCCGCTGCTCAGCCGCTCACGGGTCGAGACCTGATCGCCACGCTGAACGGCGAGGAGGGGCAGGGGTGGCTGCAGGATGTGATGCAGGTTCAGTCGGCGCTGTGGGCCATGGCTGTGTCGTGGCAGACGTCTGGCGCGCCCACGGTGTTGGGCCGACGTAGTCATTGGTCACAGCCGGGGCGAGGTTGCTGCCGCCACCGTGGCCGGTATCCTCTCGGTGGAGGGATCGGCCACGAGTCGTCGTCGTGCGCAGTCAGCTGGTCCAGCCTCTGGTGGCAAGGGCTGATGTTAGTGGTTGATATGACCCAGGAGGAAGCAGCCGAGGCCCTCCAGGACTCGAGGAGGGCGTCTCCATCGCGGTCAACAACGGTCCGCGTAGCTGCGTTCTGTCTGGTGACACCGACATGATCATGGTGTTGAAGGAAATCTTGAGTTGTCGGGGACGTATTGCTCGCTCGTTCGTGTCGACTACGCTTCACACAGTCCCCAGATGGACCTCGCTACATGAACAGATCCTCACGCAGCTGGAGGGCATCGTCCCGCAATCCGGGGGCAGTGCCGATGATGTCCACGGTTCGTGGCACACTGGTCGAGGGCCCTGAGCTAGATGCGGTCTACTGGTTCGACAACCTCCGCCAGCCGGTACGAGTTCGCTTCGTGTGTTGAGCGTCTGCTCGACGACGGTGTGACCCATCTTCTTGAAGTCAGTGCGCATCCGCTGCTCTCTCACCGCTGACAGAGCTCGCCGAGAGGACAGGCGCCAGCGTCCTTACCACGTTGCGTCGTGAGGAAGGGAGTGCGCGTCACGCTGCTTTCTGCTCTGGCTCGCGCCTACGTTTCGGGGCTCACCCCTTTCCGCCGGAGCCGGGGGCCTGCCCCTTCGCGCTGCCTCACTACCCTTGGCAACGCAGTCGCCACTGGAAGGAGGTGCCAGCCCTCGGACAGCGGTCTGGATACGATCGAGGACGTTCTTGTGATGGTGCCCGACCTAACCAGAAAGAATGTCTGGAGGGGCAGGTTATTGCCGGACCCGTTGCGCACATCTTTGGCTCGATCACCACCAGGTTCGCGGCGCCGCAGTCGTCGCTGGTGCGTGCATGATGGATCTTGCCCAGCGCTGTCACCAGGGGATCGAGAACGCCACCGGCGACTGGAGAAGATCAGCTTCGTTGACGCGATCGTGCTCGGGGAGGTGCGACCACCCTCCAGGTCGAGGTGGTGCACGACCGTCACGACTCGGCGGCGTTGGCGCTGTGGTCCTGCCACGGGCGGGGCAGAGTGGGTCCATCACTCTCTGCCCGTGCTGAGGGGGAACGCGGGCTCCGCTTCACGCCACTGTCGGTGGCTTCCTCCACGAACCCACGATCGCCCAGGAGGGCGCGCGGTCTCTACGCGAACTGCGCCGAGCGAGGCCTTCAGTACGAAGAGGCTTTTTCAGGCGTGCAGCGTGTGGAGTTTGGGCACGACCCCGCATCGCCGACATTATGGCGACTCGTGTGGCAGAGCACCCTGCATGGAGGGGGAAGACTTGGCCACACCCGGTTCTCCTCTGACGCGATCCCGCAAAGTGTCATCCCCTCGTGGAGGGTAGCTCTGCCGCAGTGCCCACCGGCATCGAGGTCAGTGGACGTGCTGCGCGACGAGTTCCCCGCACCACGTGCAGGCTCGCGCGGTCCGCGATGGCGAGCGCTTCCACATAGACGTCATTTCCGACGATGGTTCGCTGGTCATGGCCGTGCGGGCCTGACGATGGCGGTGCTACAGGGATCGCAGGAAGGTTCGCTCCCCGCCGAATGGCATATGACTTTCGAGCCATGTGAGGCGGAGCCGGAGGATCTGCACGGACGGACCGTGCAGATGGGGACATCGCCGACCGCGCCGAGGCCGTCGTGGAGGTGCTGCGTGCGCGGGGCGCCTCTGTCCCGAGTCGTGGCAGGCTAGCGTCTCAGGGACGTATAACGAGAGTCGTGCTCGTCCCGCCTCCGGCTGAAAATCCGGACGAGGCTGAGCACGTCCTCGCACAACTGCTTGAGTGTCTCCGTGACTGCGCCGAGGGCGGGCGGTCGCCCGCCGTTTCGATCGTGACCTGATGAGGCAACATCAAACGGGGTCAGCATCGATCCTGCAGCCACCATGGCGTGCGGGTGTCGGGCGTGTCGTCCGCGCCGAGTTCCCCGAGCTACGGTGTCGACTGGTGGACGTTGTGGGCGACACGGATCCTCAACGCATCGCAACCGCCCTGACCTGGGCCCGTGAGGCACAGACCATCGAGGATCAGCTGCGGGTCGTGGACGACATCGTCGAACGAGGGGCGCTACGTCGTTGGCCGTTCGACCGAGCTGGCGGACATGGATCTACCTCGCAGCCAGGAGCCCGACTTCCGGTGCGACTACCTGCCGGGCCGCTCCTTCGAGGGCGTGGTCTTCCACCCGCTGGAGCGCCAGAGCCAGGCGTGGGAGAGCTTGAGATTGAAATTAGTCACACCTCCCTCAACTTCATCGATGTCATCGAAGGTCATGGGATTTACCCGGACGAAAGCGGTACCAGACCCGGTCTTGGCTTTGGACTGCGCGGGGACCGTCACACGCGTAGTCCCGGCGTCGATCTGCAGGTCGGCGAGCGGGTTGTGACGGCGGCCGACGCGGGTGCCCCTCGCCACTCACATCATCGCCCAGGCGCGTCACCCAGCTTGTCCCCGCGACGATGGATAACCAGACCGCTGCGGCGCTGCCGAGCGTCATGATGACCGCTTGGCATGCACTCGTCGATCTTGCTGGGCTCCGTTCCGGTGAGGTGGTGCTCATCCACTCTGCGGCTGGAGGCCTCGGCCTGGCAGCGATCGGTGTGGCCCGTCACATTGGCGCAGAGGTCATAGCTCACGGCCGGCACCCGAAAAGCGTGCTTACCTGACCGACCTGGGGATTGAACATGTTTTTGACCCGAGGCCTCGATTGGGCGGACGATGCTGGCTGCCACCGCGGGTGAAGGCGTCGATGTGGTCCTGAACTCACTGACCGGCGCTGGCCTCCAGCGTGGTATGGAGGTACTCCGTGACGGCGGTCGCTTCATCGAAGTGGGCAAGCGCGACATCTACGGTGGGCAGCAGATCCCGATGTCAGTGCTCAAGCCGGGGGTTTTCGATCAGCTCGCTCGATCTCACCCGCATCCTGCGGCGCCGTCCGGACCTGTACGGTGACATCCTCTGCCCGTGTGTGGTCGCCGATTTGCGCGGGGATGATCCCAACCTCCCCATCATCTCGCGCCCGATGGCACATGCGAGTGAGGCCCTCGCGGAGCTCTCCCATGGCTCTCACATCGGCAGGTTCGTGCTTTTCTGTTGCAGGAGAGCGCCCTCGACGTCGTCGTTGCCCCCTTCCAGAATTCACGGTTTCGCAGCGATGGCACCTCACCTCATCACCGGAGGCCTGGGAGCTCTCGGCCTCTCGCTGGGGCGATTCGTGGCTCAGCACGGTGCGGGCCACTTGGTGCTGGTCGGGCGCTCAGGGCCCACTCAGCAGATCCTTTCCATGATCGACGAGATCCGGGCGATCGGCACCGACGTCGAGGTGCGCAACCTGATGTTGCCGATGCTGCCCAAGTGCAGGATCCTCGTTGCTTTGCCGCCTGATCTGCGTGGGATGTTGTCCACGCGGCTGGGTTGCTGGATGACGCGACTATCGCGACCGTCACACCGGAGCAAATCACGCGCGTCATGGCACCGAAGGTGCGAGGAGTGGTGAATCTCGACAAGGCTACCCGTGACCGTGAACTGGACCTGTTCGTGACGTTCTCCTCAGCCGCCGGGCTCTTCGAACGCTGGTCGGGTGTCTACTCGCGTCCAACTGTTACATGGACGGCGTCGTCGACCCGTCGTCGCGCATGTGGCGTGCTGGCCTCTCAGTGCAGTGGGGACCATTCACCGAGGTAGAGGCTGGCCGCCGCCGACAACGCACGCGGCGAGCGGCTCGGACCGTGGACGCAGGGCTTTACCACCGACTGCGGGCATGGGACAGGCTCACACAGATGCTGGTGGGCGGCGACACGGTCACCCCGCACGTGCCGCGATGGATGTGACAGCCTACTGACTCCCTACCCGCAGAATCGGAACTATGGATCCTTCGCCGCCATGAGTTCAACCACCGCCTGTGGCGACGACCACGCATCGGGTCTCGATGCTGACCGACGCTGCACGGGCTTGATGAGACGGAGCGGCTTGCGGTCCTCGAAAGCACACGTGCGAGGGACAAGCGGGACACGTCCTGCGTATTCAAGCAGAGACATGGACCCGCAGACGCCGTTCAAGTCGCTGAGCCTCGACTCGCTGATGTCCATCGAACTCGCAACCGGCTGGGAGGCGACTGCGGGCTACGCCTCTCGCCAACTCTTCTATGGACCTATGGGACCCCATCGTCGCCAGCCCGCGCACTGGACGGGCTCCTTCAGGCCGTGGTTGAGCAGCAAGAGTTCCCCGCCGCGGCTCCGAACCTGATGGGGCGTCGTAACCATGACCGAGAACACGCCTCTGGGGCGTGCCTCGACCACCATCCGGGAGCTGCGTGACGAGTTGGACCAGATACGCCACCCGCGTCCCGTGGCTATCGTCGGGGTTGAGCTTCGTTTTCCGCAGGGCGCCACGAGTCTTGACGCATTCTCGGCCCAACTGTGCGCGGAGTTCCCCGCAGCATGCCATTCCCGGAGTCGACGCAAGCATGGCCATGCCGAGTGGGAAGATTTGGGAGGCGCACCCGGCTCGTACCTGGACGATATCTGGTCTTTCGATTGCGGGTACTTCGGCATCGGTGAGGACGAAGCAGGGGCAGTTGACCCACGCACCGCCTGATGCTTGAGCTCACCGTTGAGGCACCAGGACGACGCGGGCCTTGACCCGGCAGCAGTCGCGGGGCCACGTACGGGCTTGTTCCGTCACGACGGGGAAAGACCACCTCCGCTGGGCCACGGACGTGACGCCAGAGTGGGCCGCGGCAGCGGTGACTGCTTTGCACTAGGAAGGCTCTCCTTCCACTTGGGTATCGAGGGCCCAGCGACGTGCGTCGACACCGCACTGCTCCTCAGCCATCGTCGCGCTGGACGGTGCCCGACGCGCACTGCAGCGCGGTGAGTGTGACCTTGCGCTGGTCGGTGGTGTCCAGCTGATACTCGATCCGAGGACTACCGCACTGCGCCATGCGGCGGCTCCTCTCGGTCAAGGACGGTGCCGCAGTTTCGGTGAGCACGCTGACGGTTTCATTCGCGGCGAGGGCGCGGGCGTAGCTTCTGCTCTGTCGCGAGGAGGACGCCTCCACTACGGTCGGTGTCCAGCGACCGATTCATGCCCTCCCGGGTGTATGTCAGACGGGCCGCGCCACCGCTCCCGCTGTCCCGAACGTCCTCGCGGAGAGCGAAGGTATCCGCGCGGTCTGTGGCGAGTCAGGCGTCGACCTTGACCAAATTGGCCTCGTTGAGGCGCACGGTACGGCCAGCGAGGGTCGGCGATGCCGTGGAGATCGAGAGCGCTCGCGACGGGCTTTTGCGGATCGCTGACGCTGCGGAGCCACTGCTGGTCACTTTGCAGCAAGCCTGTACTCGGGCACGCGAGTCCTTGGCCGGGCTCAGCGGCTTGCTGGCTGCGCTCGCGGCGCTGCGTAGCGGTGAGGTGGCGCCCGTCGCCGGGTTGCGCGAGGCGCAACACGATGGTTGAGTGGGATGCGTTGCCGCTGGAGCCCTAGGAGCACCCGTCTTCCCACACGGCGGCCCCTCATCTTGGTTTCCGCACTCGGGATGGGAGGTGCAAACGGATACCTGGTTCTCGCGCCCGCGCCAACTAGAGGCCATTCACCGTAGAACGGCCACCCGGCGCTTTTGGCACCACGTGGACTGCTCGCCAGAGTTGGTCGAACCTGTCGCTGAGCGTAGGCCCCGACACGGCCCGCGGTCGAGCCGACGATCTCGGAACCCGCATCCCTGCCGGATCGGCTCGTCGCGATCAACTGGCAGATGGCAGAAACGGCGAGAGGGTGACCTGCCTTCCGATATTCGGGCGGTCCCCGGCCCCGAGCCACTGACCGCCGAGGTGCCGGGTGCCTGCTGGCGGCCGCCGGGCGGTCATCCTCCCGCCGGAAGAGCTTTCAGTGCGGCGTGTCGACGACGCTCTCGTGCTCGACACATGGGCAGTACGGTCGCCGGTTCCGGCATGCGATTTGCGACAGAAAACCTGCGTACTGTGCCGCCGCTGGTGTCCATCCTGGCGTTGAGGTGGTAAACCGGGAACAGATCGCCCGATGGTGGAGATCGTGCTGCACGGTGAAGGCGCCGTCTTGATATTGCTGGGAGCACCACTCGGCGAGGCGGTCCGCAGGCTCAGGCAGCCCGAGGCTATGAGCGGTTGCATGCGCGCCGGTCGGCTGCACGTGCTACCGGCAGCGTGCTGCCCGAGACCCCGCGCCGTCCGTGACAGCGGTCGGAGCTGGGAGTCATAGCGGCGACACCCTCGTCTTGAGTCCGTGGCCCCGTGGCAGCCGGAGCCGGTGACAGGATGCGGGGAGGTCCGACGGTCAGCGCCGCGGGCCCGCAACTTTAGTGACGTCCTGAAGGCGCTCGGCAGATACCAGGGGCGATCGGCGACCCGAGCTGGGGGGAGGCGGTGGAGAGCCACGGTGGAGAAAACGACCTTCGTCCAGAGCGTGTGATGGCGATTGCGCCGGGCACCTTCGCCCAGACCGTCGTCACCCCACGGCACCTAGTGGCTCCCGTCCCGGATGGGATCGACATGGAGCTGGCGGCGTTCGTTGTTTCTCACGGCCCACGCGTCGAGGTCGACCTTAACTGGGCAGACGCTCTTGGTCCACTCGGCGGCAGATCCAGAGTTCTTGCAGCGGGAGCGCGTGTCCTGCCACAGCCAGCACACCTCAGGCGGGCACTCCTGCAAGAGTTTGGCGGCCGAGGTCGCTGACTCTCGGAGCGATGACTTTGTCTCGATGGTCCAGAGCGCTTCCCGCGGACTTGGCGTCGATGTCCCGTAAACTCTCTCCGGCCAGCTGTTTGCCGCGAGCATAGGCTTGAGGGCTGCAGGTCGGTTTGTGGAGTTGGGAAAGCGGACATCTACGGTCAGGTGACCGTCCTTCTTGCGGGCGCAGCCGTGGACAGATGCACTTGTGTGCGCCACCCCGAGGCGGTACGTGTCCCTGTAGGCACTGTCGCGCGCGGATTCGCCACCGGGCGTACCATCCCATCCAGCAGGTGAACATCGCCGAGCTTCTTTGGCGATGGAGCAATGGCGGAGGGGCGCCATGTCGGCAAGATAGTGGTTACCGGTCTTCAGGACACACTCTTCACCCGCCCTCGACGGTCACCCGAAACGATCTGGTACTGCTTACGTTTCGATGGCCCGCCGCTCAGAGCGCCGCAGGACTGCTGCGGGGCGGCTGGAGAACCTTCATACCTGGGAACGACGATCCACGCCAGCACGCTGCCGCGGCATACCCACTGCGTCTCGCGGGGCATCAATCACTGAGGAACCGGTGGCAACCAGCAGAACGAGTCGTTGTGTCGCACCGGTCGCGGCGGCGAATGCGACGCTTGGGAGCCAGGTCACGATCCGGCTCCAGGTACGCGTGCATCGTGGTGGAGGAAAGCCCGTACCCCGATCGCACTCGCCTGGCGCGGACATCGCGGACGAGCCGACATGTTGACGTGTGCCAGCGCTGTGCACCGCACGTTATGCCTGAACGGAATCGGTCCCCGCCGCAGTCGCCGGCTGTCGCCGGAGTTCGCGTTCTCCTTGGTGGCGAGCGTGACCCGGCGCGGCGCACGCCGACTTCGACGCAGGTGCCGCCGCAAGCCTGAGCATCACGGGTGCGTCTCATGTCCCAAGTGCCACCGCCATCGCTTGCCGGGCAGGACTGCGGCGTGTGGACCGCAATGTGAGCAACGACTACAAGGCGCGAGCGTTCGCCCACCAGGCTGATTAGTCCGTATGCGGCGACCGGAAACGCCAACAGCATCGCCGCTGGTCGCCTCCACCTGCTGGATCTGCGTGGCCCCTCGGTGGCCGTCACTGCTGCTCGTCCTCGCTCGTTGCTATCCACCAGGCGTGCGCCAGCTTCCGTCAAGGGAGGTCTCCACCGCGATCTGTGGAGCGGTCAATGTCGTTTTAGCCCGGCGACGGCCATCGCCTTCTCCCAGTTCCGAGCATGCTCGCCGCAGATGGTCGCTGTAAGACGTTCGACAGTCGCGCGGACGGATCGGAGCGAGTTGGGCGTCGCTCAAGCGCTCGACAGCGACGGCGACCGGATCCGGGGTTATCCGCGTCTGTGCTGAACCAGGACGGACGCAGTTTCAGTTGTACGGCACGACGTGGTGGCGCACAACGCTCTAGAGGAGTCGCTCCGCCGGGCGTTCGAGCCGAAGGACATCACCATGTGGAGACGCACGGTGCTGGTACCGCTGGAGACCCGATCGAAGTTGATGCCCTGCGTGCGGTACTGGGTGAGTGTGAGGGACCGCTACCTGGGGCGGTCAAGACCCGTCACCTTGAGGCGCGGCAGGTGGCTGGGCTGGACGTTACCTGCTCGTCCTGGAGAAAGGCGTTGTGCCTGCCAATTCCACTTCGAGGAACTTAATGAGTTCGTCAACCTGCTGGATCACGCGTGCGGGTGCCAACGTGCGCGACGGCGTTCCCGAAACCGTGAAATGTTGCTCGGACGCCCGCGCGGGCGGTCGTCGTAGTTCGGGTTCAGCGGGACCAACGGCCAGTTAGTCGTCGAGGAGTATGTGCATGATCGGGAGGATTCTGGGGAGCCGTCGACGAGGCTCAGCTGATGATCTTCTCGGCTCCGACCGAGCGTGCGTCGCCTTGCCAGGCGTTACGACAACGGTGTCCTGAGGACGCGATATCGAGGAGACCTGCCGCGCCATTTCGGCGTCCCGTGCGACATGTGTACGGCGTGCTGTGGTGTTCGCGAGAGATGCTGGCGCCACGACGTGGTGGACGGTAAGGAGACCATTGGTGAGCTCCAGGTCCCGGAGGAGCGCGCGGTATTCTGTTCACGGGGCAGGGGCCCCAGCAGGTGGGCATGGATTGGGCTTTACGAAAGCTCATCCGTCGTCAGAGGCATCATGGACCGCTGTGACGCCGCCTGTGGGCTGCTGGGCCTGGGGCCCGATGGATGCACGGGCGGCAACCGGAGGGAGAGAACCCGATCCAGGATATGTCGTTCGCTCAGCGGCCATGGTGGCGCTGGAGCTGGCTACGGCGCACCTGTGGTGATTGGGGATTGCGACCCACGGGCGCATGGGGCACCGGGAGTACGCGCCTGGTTTTGCCGGTGTGCTGACAATCGAAGATGTTATTCCTTGGTGGCGCGGGGGCAGCTGTTGCAGCGACTTGCAACCAGGGGGCCATGGTCCGCTTGAGGCCTCCGAGGCGGAGGTAGCGAGTGCCTGCGAGAGGTGCAGACCAGCGCACGGCCATCGCGGGCGATGAATGGCACCACCAGCACGGTGGTGTCCGGGCCGGTCGAGGAGGTACAACGCGTCATGGAGGTTCCAGTCACGCCCCGCAGGGGTCGAGGCTGCCATTTCCACCTCATCGCCACCCCGCTCGTGGAGAAGATCATCCCGGAGTTGGAGGAGGCGCTCAGCCGTGTCGACTTCGGAGTGCCGCAGGTCTCTCATTTCTAACACCACTGGTGAGTTTTGGCCGGTGGGAGGCCCTTGATGCGTGACTACTGGATCCGCACGCTCGTCAGCCAGTGCGCTTCATGGACGAGTGTGCGCACTCTGGAAAGCAGACAGAACGGCTCTTCATCGAAATGGGGCCAGCACGTACCCTCCTCCGGACTCGTTGCGGACAGCCTGGTGTGAGCCCGACGAGTCGCTGCTGGTCGCGTCGCTGGGCCGTTCTGTGGATGACCGCACCGCCACGATGCAGGCCATGGCTGACCTGTTCGTGATGGCGTGGACCTGGGAGTGGGGCCGCGCGCTGGGCGGTCGTGGCGTACATGTTGATCTCCCGGTTACCCCTTCGAGAAGGTGCGCTGCTGGCAAGACTTGCCCATCGCGGAGCGTTCCGATGAGGCTGGACGCCGGTCCGACCGCATCGGATTCGCTCCGGTTGGTGAAACTCGCAAAAACGCCCGTCGGCCCTACGGCGGCTGCCGTCTCCTCCGCCGTCGGCGGCGCGCCCACCATGGTGCCAGCGGCTGCGGATCTCGAGGTGCAGCCTGCGGCCCAGCAGCACAGTGGCTCACCGCGAGCTCGGGCTGGCAGTCGCACAAGTAATGGGTAGTCGAGGAACCAGCCTTCCCACGACCAACCGCTCTCGCCCTCGGGATAGACTCGCTGATGGCCGTGGAGCTGCGCAATGACATTCGCACCCAGCTTGGCGTCACCGTGCCCATCGCTGAGTTCCTCGGCGGCGCGACTCTCTCCGATCTAGCCGCCTACATCCTGGCTCACCAAGGCGGGTCGAACGACGAGGTCCTGGTCGACTCCCGCTCCAGCGCAGGCCGCCTCCAACGATGCTGTGGTGACCTCCTTCCTGGACAGATCAGATCTTCTGAGGGTCCGGGCATGACCGGTTTGCGCGACCGTGTCCGTCGCCTGTCTCCCGACGACCGACGTAAGCGAGCCGCTTGGCGACGCAAAGAGGGCGGGTGGGGCCGATCGCGATCTGCCAGCGCGGGATGTGGTTTGTGGAACAGCTGTCGCCGCACACACCGGCCTATCTCGTCCCGGGTGCGTTGCGCCTGCGCGGCAACGTGCGGCGAGACCTGCTGCAGGAGGCCGTGGACCAACTCGTGATGCGTCACGAGGCGCTTCGCGACGTTCTGCGTCCGCGACGCGCGAGCCGGTGCAGATCGTGCGCGAGCGTCGGATATCTAATGCCCATCGTGAAGCGCCAGGCGGAGGAGGCGGAGATCGCCCCCATGGTGGCAGACCTGCTTCTCTCGGGAGCCGATGGACGTCACTACCGAGACGTTCCGCGCCGTACTGGTGGAGCTGGGCCCCGACGACCTAATTTTAGGCTGGGTGACGCACCATCTGGTCAGCGACCGTTGGTCGGTCGGCATCATGATCGAGGACCTGGGTGAGATCTCGCCGGTCGCTGGTCGAGGTGGTGACCCCGAGCTCCCCGCTCTTCACCCAGCCCTTGGACTTCTCGAGCGCCAGCGCCGGGAAGAAAGCCGACGGCTCCTGGGAACAGGAGCCGGGACTTTCTGGCGGAGGAGCTGCGTGGCGCGCCTCCAGCCTTGGACTTGCCCTGCGACCAAGTACGCCCCTCGCGGCAGGGATTTCGAGGGCAATGCGCCCTTCCGTCTGGGCGAGGAGCTCTCTGCCGATGTAGCCAGCTTGCCCGTCGCGTGGGAGCCACGAGCAGCATGGTGGTCCTCGCAGCATATGCGACCGTGCTGTGGCGGTGGAGCAGCCAGGACGACATCGTGATAGGGCACCCCCATGGTGCTGCGCGACGCTCCTGACCTCGAACGGATCGTCGGCTGTTTCATCAACCCGCTCGCGATGCGGTGCCAGGTGTCTGGGGAAGAGGCTTTGGGGCTTTGCTGGAGCGTGTGCGGAGCACCGTGCTGCGCGCCTACGACCACAAAGAAGTCCCATTCGACGTCGTCGTCTCCGACGCGGAGGTTACCCGGGATCTGGCCCGTTCTCCGCTATTCAAATGAGTCTGTCTTACGGCCCGCCAGCCGCAGCTGGACTGGGTTGCCCGACATCATGGCGACTCCAGTGCAGATACCACCGCAGCCTGTCGCTTCGATCTTGAGCTCCAGGCATTCGAGACGGCGGAGGGATCCAGGGTTGGTTCGAGTACGACGTCGAGGTGCTGGACGAGCAGACGGTCTCGCGGATCTCCGCCGCGCTGATACTGGTGTTTGGAGGCTGCTTTGCGTTGACAGCGGCGTCCGACTGTGTGACCTGGCGATGGAGACGAGTGCCGATCGTCTCGAGACCGCAGCAACGCTGAGCCGGTGCCGATGTCGACTGGCCGGCATGCGGTTGGGTGCACGACCTGATCGGCCAACGTGCCGGTCGAGACGCCGGAGGCGGTCTGCCGTCGTCTTTGAGGACGAGACCCCTTACTTACGCTGAGCTCGACGTGCCTCTAACTTCTTGGCGCGACGTCTCGCTAGAGCCGGTGTGTGTACAGCGGAAGTAGTCGCCATCGCGCAGGAACGCTCCCTTGAGCTGGTGGTGAGCATCTTGGCGGTGCTCAAGGCTGGTGCCGCGTACCTGCCCATACCGAGTCGACATCCCGGCGGCACGGGTGACACACATCTTGGCTGATTCCGGCGCCGCGCTCACGCTGGTCAGCGGTGCGACCCGTGCTGTTTTCACTGAGATCGACGGCCCGCCGCTGTTGGAGGTGGACGATGTCCTGAGCGTTGCCCGGGTCGCCTGCGACACGGCCTGCGCCCGTCGTAGTCGATCTTCGTGGAGAATCACCCGCATACGTTATCTACACCTCAGGATCCACCGGCACTCCCAAGGGCGTGGTCAGCACCCACCGTGGCCTGAAGAACCGCTTGTTGTGGATGCAGGACCGCTACAATCTTGACGCGGAGGACGTTGTCTTGCAGAAGACGCCTTACTCGTTCGACGTGTCCGTGTGGGGAGTTCCTCTGGCCGCTGATGTGCGGCGCCCGACTGGTCGTGGCGAAGCCCCAGGGGCATCGTGACACGCGCTACCTGGCCGACGTGATCCGGTCCGAACAGGTGACGACGCTCCACTTCGTTCCCTCCATGCTGGCTCTTTTCCTCGCAGAGGACGTCGAGGAAACTGTTCCTCCCTGCGGCGTGTCGTCTGCAGCGGGGAGGCACTAGGGCGTGAGGTGCAGGATGAGATGCTGCGCCGTTCGGGCGCCGAGCTGCACATCTCTACGGCCCCACCGAGGCGGCCATCGATGTCACTTCGTGGCAGTGCGTGCTCGATCCTGACGATCGCCGTACGGTTCCCATCGGTCGACCAATCGCCAACACCCGGCTCGCGGTGGTGGACCAGCAACTAGTACCTGTCCCGCGGGGCGTGACGGGCGAGCTCGTAATCGCCGGCGACAACGTGGCGCTTGGGTACGTCAACCAGCCCGACCTAACGTCGGAGCGATTCGTCGAATGCAGGGCGATGGGTGAGCGCTGCTACCGCACCGGTGACGTGGTTAGGCTCCGCGAGGACAGCCAGATCGAGTATCGAGGGGACGCTTGGACCACCAGGTCAAGATCCGCGGCCTACGTATCCGAGATGGGTGAGATCGAGGCGGTGTTACGCGCGTGCGACAGGGTGGGTGAGGCGGTCGTCCTGGCCCATGAGTTTGCTCGGCGACGTGCGACTGCTCGCTTACGTTGTCTGCGATGCGGCCCGTGTGGAGCCGGCCAGTGCTCCGCACCGAACTGCGCACACAGTTGCCTGGTACATGGTGCCCAACCAGGTCCATGTGCTGTCGGCGTTGCCACTGACTAGTAATGGCAAGCTCGACCGCGATGCGCTGCCGCGCGGGATCGCCCATGCCTCTCGCGCCGTGGATATTCCCAGGGCGACCTCGAGACGACCATCGCTGCCATCTGGGCGGGTTGATTGGGGCTCCGGTCGGGCGGCACGACTAACTTCTTTGACGTCGGTGGTCACTCCTGCTGCTTGCCGCGCTGCGCGAGCGAGCTTCAACCGATGACAGCCACCCCGATCGAGATGGTAGACCTCTTCCGCTGCCCCACGGTCTCCACTCAAGCCGCCCTCCTGCAGCACACCGAAGGCCCCGTCGATGACGCTGCCAGCCGGCGAGGCCAGAAACGTAAGCAGTCCCGACGGGCGGGACGATGATCCACTTGCGAGAGAGACGACATGGTGAACGCACTGGACAATCATGACCGTATCGCCGTCATCGGCATGGCGGGCCAGTTCCCAGGGTGCCCGCGACTTGGGCGAATTCTGGCGCAACTTTAGTCTCCGGGACGGACTGCATCAGCCGTGCCGAGGACTTTGCTGGTGTCAGTGCCAACGAGCAGGGGTTGGTCGAGGCGTCAGGGTCGCCTGGACGGGGCCGAGGAGTTTGATGCAGCTTTCTTCGGTTTCAGCCCCCGCGAGCCGAGGTGCTCGACCCGCAGCAGCGCCTGTTCCTCCAAACCAGTTGGCACGCGCGAGGGATGCCGGGTGGCCCGCCGGCGACGACTGCCGGGTGGGGGTGTTCGCCAGCACGAGTCTCAGCGCACTACCTGCACAACGTTCTCCGCAGCCGGTCCAGCTGGAGACTGTCGGTCAGTATCAAGCGATGCTGTCCAACGACAAGGACTTCCTGGCGACACGCGTCGCATACAAAGCTAGGTCTGACTGGGCCGGCGGTAACTGTGCAGACGGCATGCTCTTCCTCCCTCAGCGCGATCCACCTGGCCTGTCAGAGCCTTCTTGCCGGTGAGTGCGACGTCGCTCTCGCAGGCGGCGTCTCCATCTCTTCCCGCTAAGTGGGGGATACCTCTACGAGCCGGGTGGCATTCTTTCCCCAGACGGCACCTGCCGACCCTTCGACGAGGGCCGCCAGCGGGACGGTACCGGGCAACAGTGTCGGCGTGGTTGTCCTGCGCCGTTGGGACGACGCATCATACGACCGCGTCCGCGCGGTGGTGCGTGGCTCGGCGATGAACAACGACGGTAACCTCAAGGTGGGATATACAGCACCGTCGGCCGACGGGCGGTCGACGTGGTCGCCGAGGCGTTGGCGATGGCCGACATCAACCCCGATCTGATCACCTACGTTGAGACGCACGGTACCGCCACCCCATAGGCGATCCGATCGAGGGTAACCGGACTCGCCAAGGCCCTACGTGAGCGATCGAGTGATATTCCGTGCGTGCTCGGGTCGGTCAAGTCAACATCGGCCATCTGGATGCAGCCTCCGGCGTGGCGGCGTTCATCAGGAACGGTACTGATGCTGGAGCATCAAATCTTGGTGCCGACCTGCCACTTTACGTACGCCCACCGGACCTGCGCCTGGCCGAGCGCGGTTTCGAGGTGCTCCAGCGAGGCACGCCCTTGGGACGTTCCGACGGCTCGCTGCGCCGGCGTGAGTTCCTTCGGGATCGGTGGGACCAACGTACATGTTGTGCTCATGGAGGCGCGCCGCCGCCGGAGTCGGAGCCGGTTGAGGTGCCGCTGGCGCTCGCGGTCTCGGGGCGGACCACCCAGGCAGCTGCAGGGCAGGCCCACCTGCTTGCCGACGTCGTCGACGATCCGTCCTGCGACCTGGCAGCCATCGTCGCCACGCTGGGTCGCCGGCGTCCGTTACTGGGTTTCACCGCGCGGCGGTGGCGGGGGAGGACCGGGCTGGCCTGGCGCGACGCTTGCGTGCCGTGAGCCCCGAGGATGTGTGGCGTGAGCCGATCAGTCGTCCCCGGGTCTGCTTTCTCTTTCCGGGCAGGGGCTCTCAGTTCCAGCTATGGGACGCGATCTGTATCAGGATGAGCCGGTCTACCGTGCGGCTTTCGACGAAATGCGCTGCTCTGTTCGCACGGTTCACGGGACGGACCTCATCAGCCAGCTCTACGGTGACAGCCCGGCGTCGGCGAGTTGCTGAGCCGGACCGAACAGGCCCAGCCGGCGCTTTTTGCGGTCGAATATGCCACATACCAGTTGTGGCACTCTGGGGAGTCGTCCCCGACGTGATGATCGGGCACAGCATCGGCGAGGCTCGCGGCGGCCTGCGTCGCGGGCGTCTGGTCACTCGAATTCGCCACCAGATCGTAGCAACGCGTGGCCGTGTCATGAGTGAGCAAGAGCCTGGTGGCATGGTGTCGCTACAGGCCTCGCTGGAGTGTGCGCTCGCGCTCCTCCCCGAGGGCTGCTCGGTCGCGAGCGGTGAACGCGCCGGAGAGCGTCGTCATCGCCGGCCCGCTGTCTGCGATGCAAGACATGGGCAGCGGGCGGCTGCCGCGGTACGAGCTCCCGGCGCCTACGCACATCACGCCTTCCACTCCGAAAGCATGCTGCCTGCTGCTGAGGCAGTCACAGGCGTGGTCGCAGCTGCTGATCGCCCATGCGCCGTCTGTCCCGTTGATCTCCAACCTGACAGCGGAGCCGATGACCGTGGCCCAAGCCACGAGCGCGGGGAATACTGGGGAGATCAGGTGCGCAGCACCGTCCGCTTCAGGGGTCCGTGGCGGCGGTCTTGGATCGAGCCAACACGGTCGTTCGTCAGGCGGGCCCCGGCAGGCTACTGTCGCGCCTCGTGCGGCAGGCCACCGCAGGTGACCGCGTAGTCGCCGCGTTGCCGAGCCTGCCCGATCCGCGCGGAAAACTCCCGTCCCTGCTGCGCATCGCGCGCGACTGGCCGTCCAGAATCTTTTGGGCGATGTTCCAGTGGACGGGGTGCTTCCCGTGCCCGTCGGACTGCCAGGTTATCCCTTCGCCCGTGACCGGTATTGGATAGATCCAGACGTGGATGGCAGCGAGCCCGGCAGCACTGCGAGGCGACCAGTGGCCTCTCTAGGAGGAGCGCTGGAGCCAGATCGGTTCTTGGCAGCACGACGCGGATCTGGCGGCTGTCCCCATCCTGGCGTTCGCCGCGGACCTCGCGGGGAGTCAGTGCTCTCCGTAGCGAGGGAGCGTCACGCCGGCCGGTCCCTAGCGGCACCCTCTGCGTTGGACATTTTCGACCCTGAGGCGTGGTTGACGACAGATCGAACGGCTCGGCGTGGACCACGTGCATGTATCGTCCACGCGCTGGCCCTAGACGGTACAGTTCCGGCCCGTGAGCTCTACGCTTCGTTGCTCACCCACTGTGCCAAAGCTGTGGCGCGTCGTCCGGTACGACGACCGTCTCCTTGCTGACGGAAGGCGTGTGGAACGTCGACGGGTGCGATCCGGTTCATCCGGACCATGCCGTACGGGTTGGGCTTGATGTTGGTCAGCCGCAGATCCAAAGGCCTGCAAACGCGGGTACTGGATGTGTGCGATCTAAAACGAGACGCGTCGTATCGAGCAGATTCGTCGGCTCGATGATGCGCAGTCCCCGCAACGCTCGCGCTGCGCGGCAGCCGCTACGGCAGCGCGATTTCTGCCGGTATCTTCGGACAAGCGACGTCTGCGCTCCGTGTTCGCGAGGATGGTACCTACGTCATCACCGGCGGTTTGGGCGGTGTGGGCCTGCAGATTGCCGGGTGGCTGTCCGAGCAGGTACCCGGCTGCTCGGTGGCGCTCGTCTCCCGCTCGGCGGACCGGCCGGATCCTGTCCAAGACGCCATCCAGCCGCATGCGCTCGCGTGGGACGACGGTGGTGACTGTGGTCGCCGACGTGACGGACAAGGGAGAAGCTGGGCGCGACCCTCGACACAGTCAGAGGCTTGCGGCCCCGTCCAGGGGTCATACACGCTGCGGGTGTGGGCTCTACCGCGATGATCTCACGGGCCGATCGGTGTGGGACTGGACCGTTGCGACGCGAAAGTGACTGGTACTCGTCTGGTCGGTAGGTTCGTGGAGCAGGACCCGCTTGACTTCTTTCTCCTGTGCTCGTCGGTGACGGCGGAGTTCGGTGGCCCAGGCCAAGCAGATTACGCCGCCGCCAACGCGCTGCTCGATGCTTACGCGCTCGAGCGGCAGGCGGCAGGTCGTCCCGTCGTTTTCGGTCGGCTGGGACACGGCGGGGAGCATCGGAATGGCTGATCGGGGCGCCACCGGCGGGGACCAGTCCGTGGTCAAGGGTGTCGAGACTGACGGGGTGGTCTATACCGCCACTGCGAGCTTCAACCCGAGGACACTTGGATCGTGCGGGACCACCGCCTCATGGGGGCACGGTCTTGTGCCGGGCACCGCCTTCCTCGAGATGGTGCGATCAGTGGTCGCGCCCGCGGGGAGGCAACGGTCGGCTTCCGCGACGTGATCTTTATGGCGCCCGCGTGATCGTCCCGGTACAGGCACGAGAAGACGATCTCGATTCAGATCGACCAATCCGTCGCGCCGTGGCGGTTCAGCGTGAGTAGCCCGCGATCCCCGTGGTGTGCGACGCGATCACGCGGTGGGCCTGGTCTCGCTCGTTCCCGATGCCCGGCAGGAGCGCGTCGACCCTCAATGAGGTTCTCCTGCAGGGGCGGGCGTCGAGGTGCTCACCGATCAGGCGCGAAATTGGTCGCCGTTTGGGTGCCGACCGCTACCGGGCGGGTGCCGGGCCCGTCGAGTTCTGGTTCGGACCGCGCTGGAATCTGCTGGAGAAGGTCACGACTGACGGTCAGCATATGTTGGCCGAGATGCGCCTGGATCCCGCGTTCGAGCATGATCTGGACATCTATCCACTTCATCCTGCGATGTTCGACATGGCGGGCGGGATCTTCCGGATGCACACCCCCGCCGAGTACTACCTGCCTTTCGGCTACGAAGGTCACAGTTTACGGGCCTCACGCCGCACCTGTTCTGCGCGATCGAGATCGAGGAAGTCCAGCGGGACCAACAAAGCTCTCTCGTGCAGCATCCGCTTTGCTGAGCCCAGGAGGTGAGTTGCTCGTCCACGCATCGTTTCACTATCAAGAAGGTGCAAGATCTTGAGGGGCTACATGCCATGGTGTCGCTAGCGGTGAGCGAATCTGAGACTACGCCCGAGGCCAGCCGCGAGGATCGTTGAGGAACTCATGCAGACCATGACGCCGACCCAGGGCCTTGGATGGGTTGCGCCGGCTCCTTTCCCTACCGGAGCTGCCGGCCCACGTCGTGATCAGCCCCAAGGACGTCGAGCGCGTGCGTCGTCAGGCTGTTGCGCTTACACCTGCGGATCTGGCGGCGCGGCAGCCACCGACGAGTGCGCTGCACCCTCGCCCAGACCTAGCGACCGTCTATGCGGCGCCGGAGACGGACATGGAGCGGGCACTAGTCGAGGCTTGGGGCGCCGTCCTCGGGATTGATGGTATTGGCGTGGACGACGACTTCTTCGAGCTCGGCGGGCACTCCTGGCAGCCGTCCACGTCAACGGGAGACTGAAGGACGCCTACGGGGTGGAGATGGACTTGAGGACGTTCTTTGACGTTCCCACCATCCGGAATGCAGCCGCAGTGATCGCTCAGCGCGACGACGAGGAGATCGTCGTTGACCACGCCGAGACCGCCCAGATCGACCACCTGTCCGACGACGAGGTTGACGCCATGCTGACGTCGCTCCTTTAGATTCCCTCCTGGATCACCTGAACGAGGCTTTTGTAATGCAACAGTTGATAACCACCATGTCGAGTGAAGAGAAGCGCGAGCTCCTCGCCTCGAGGCTCCGTCTGGGCAAGCTGGGCGGCAGGCCGCAACCCGTGTCTTTTCAGCAGCAGCGGATGTGGTTTCTGCCCAGATGATGCCGGCCAGCTCGGCATACAACATTCCGCAGCCGTGCGCCTAACCCGGACGGTTGGACGTTGACGCCTGGCAGGCGAGCCTGACTAGGGGTGTCAATTCGACATGACGTGCTGCGCACCACGTTCGTCGAGGTGGATGGGCAGCCGTTCCAGCAACTCCATGCCGACCACCGGCCCCAGATGCGGGTGGTAGATCTGCGCGAGCCTCTGCGTGCCTCGGGGCTGGCGGTCGCGGACCTGGAGCCACCCAACGCTGCAGGGCTGCAGCCGTCGAGGAGTTCACGCGACCGTTCGATCTGGAGGAGGGGCCGCTCATGCGGATGTGCTTCCTACGGACCCGCGAGGACGAGCACGTCTTGCTCATGACGACGCACCACGCGCTCGCCGATGTCTGGTCGACCACGGTGTTTCTCAATGAGCTGATCGCTGATTACACCGCGCGGCAGCGCGGTGCCGTCGCTCCGCTGCCGCCCCTCGCTCTGCGAGTATATCGACTACGCGGCAGCGGCGTCAGCGGCAGGTCTCGTCCGAAGATCTCGCCTACTGGCGAGAGCACCTCCATGGAGCCCCGCCGCCTCGATTTGCCAACCGACCGGTAGCGCCCGGCGGTCACGCAGCGACTCGGGTGCCTCGCTGCCATTTTCCGTCGACGAGCAGCGGATGTCGGGTGCGAGCGCTTGCCAAGCAGACCGGGACGACTCCTTTCATGGTGCTGCTCGCCGCTTTCGTGGGAACCCTCGGGCGATATGCCCACCAGGACGACGTAGTGATTGGCGTGCCTGTCGCCAACCGCAACAATCCAGGCGCTACAGAATTTGGTTGGCTGCTTCGCGAACATGCTCCCGCTGCGGTTCCAGATGGCGACGGCGATGACTCTGCGTGACGTGTTGCTGGTGGTTCGCGAATCGGTCCGACGCAGTATGGCACGCAGAAGGTGATGTTCGAGCAGATCATGGAGGACATCGACCCGGAACGCGACGCATCGCGCAGCCAGTGTTCAGGTGTCGTTCATCTACCAGAACGTCGACATGCCCGATCGGTCCATGGGAGCCTCACCTTCGCAGCGTGGGGCACCGATCAGGTCAGCGCGGTTTGATATGGAGTTGCAGGTGTTCGAGGAGGGTCTCGGGACACTTCGAGTACAACACCGACCTCTTTGACGCGGCGACGGTTGAGGTTTTGCCGCTGCCATGCACACACTCCTCGATGCCTACCTGAAGGATCTGGACCAGCCGGTGGCATCTGTCGGCCTCTCTCTGAGGCGGGGCTCCGATCCGCGGTCGTGCATGGTCCGGTCTTCGAGCTCGGGCCTGAGGATGGGTTGCTGTCACGGTTCCGCTCCTGGGTCGCTGCGACTCCCTTGGCGCCGGCGGTCGGCTGCAGCAGGGACACCCTCACCCTATGCTCAGCTCGATGCGCTCTCCGACGACCTCGCTGACCAGATCGAGGCGCTCACAGGTCCCGACGAGGCTCTGGTTGGGATCGCGCTGCCTCGGGACATGCGCACCGTGGTGGCTGAGCTGGCTGTCCTGAAGACGCGTAGCGCCTACGTCCGCTTGACCCCAGTTTCCCAGCGCAGCGGCTGCAGCACGCGATCAGTGACTCGGGGCTGGGCGTCCTGATCACCGCCGATGACGTGCTGGCTGGCATCGATTTGGGCAGCGTGACTTGTCTTGACATCGGCCCGGTAGTCGTCCCAGCTGAGGCGCCTCGCTCGCCAGCGCGCGCTGCCCGACGTGGACGGCACCTCTCGCGCATATGTCATCTACACCTCGGGCTCCACGGGCGTATCTAGGGCGTGGAGGCGACGCGACTGGACTGGACAACCTGCTGCGGGCGATGGCGAACCGCCCGGGGATCGGCAGCGGCGACTGTTTACTCTCCGTCACGACGCCGTCGTTCGACATCTCCATCCTGGAGATGCTGCTGCCCCTGGTCGAGTGGCGCCCACGTTGTGGTGGCACCTGTCGCGACCACGACGGATGCGATGGCGCTCAGCGATCTGGTCCGCTCCTGCGGTGCCACCCATCATGCAGGCGACGCCGTTCACGCATGGCGTTTGTTGATGGGGCCCACTGGCGTCCCAGCCCGGCTTCCGTGTGCTGTGCGGCGGCGAGTCGCTTCCCGCCTGATCTCGCCGAGCAGCTACAGGGGATTGGTTGCGACGTCTGGAACATGCTAGCGGGCCTGCGGGACTACGATCTGGTCCTGCGTCGCTCACGTGGAGGGACTCGTCGATTCACGTGGGTGAGCCAATCAGCAACACTTCGGTCTGCGTCGTCGACGAACACCTGCACATCCTGCCGCAGGGCGTGGTCGGTGAGCTGCTCATTGGGGGACTCGGTGTCGCGCGCGCGGCTACCACGATCACAACGAACTCACTGCGGACCGGTTCACTAGCCTTCCGGAGGTGTCTGGACGGTGGTACCGGACCGGTGACCTGGTTCGCAGAGATGGCGGGGGACGGCTGCGCTTGCTTGGGACGCCTGGATCATCAGGTAAAGCTGCACGGATATCGGATTGAGCTGGGCGATGTCGAGTCCGCGCTGCGCGAGCTTTCGACGGTGTAGACGACTGCTGTCGCCATGGTCCGGGAAGATGTTCCGGGCGATCCGCGCCTCGTGGCGTATGTGGTCCCGGCGGGCGCTGGGTCGGACCAGTAACCGCGGGCTGAGCTCTGGGACGATCTACACTGGGGGACGGGGATGGCCGGTGAAGACTTCTCTGGCTGGCTGAGCAGCTTCAGTAGCCAAGGCCGATCCCTGCTGAAGAGATGACCGCTTGGGCGGATGCGACTGCCGCCGACATCTTGGCTCTCTGCCTCGTTCCGTCCTGGAGATTGGCGGCGGCGCGGGTCTCATCATGCGGCGCGTAGCACCCTCCTGCGAGCGGTATTGGGCGAGTCGACGTGTCATCTGAGGCTGTTGCACGGCTCTCAGCAGTTGGGAGATTCGCTCGAGAGGTGTGAGACTCGCGCGTTCTGTGGTGGCGCGCACGAGCTGGATGAGCTCCCCGCCCAGAACTTTGACGTCGTGGTGATCAACTCTGTCTTGCAATACTTCCCAGACGAGGACTACGCCCGACAGGTCCTTCTGTCTGCGATTGACCGATTGGCCGAGGGCGGGCACGTCTTCGTGGGGATGTCCGCAGCCTCGACCTGATGGATACCTTCCACGCACTCGCTGACGCATCTGGTAGATCCGCGTACGTCGCTGGCGGCCCAGACTGAGCAAGTTGCCATTCGCGTAGCCCGGGATCCCTGAGCTGGCGCTCGCTCCCGGGAGTGGTTTTGCCAGCTTTCTAGCCCCCGCACTGCACTCGACGTGGTGATCTCGCCCAAACCTGTAACCGCGGCCAACGAGATGTCGCTCTTCCGCTACGACGTGGTGATCACGCCCGTTGCCGCACCGTTCCCGGAGACCGTCCCCATGACCTGGATGGGCGGAAACATCAACGATCTGTCGCGGGTCTGCGCGGCAGGACCCGACGTGCTGGTGCTGGACCAGCTCCCCAATGCACGCACGGCGCAGATCCAGGCGCTACTGGATGAGCCGAGCCAGACCAGTGCTGCGGACTTGGTGCGCGCCTTCGAACACCCGCTGATGGCTTTCTCCCGGAACAGGTCAAGCCGTCGCAGTAGGCACGGTACCGGGCCGGATTGACTGGCTGCGGCACGGTCCCAGCGGAGCGATGACGCTGGTGGCGAGTCGTCCTGGCGCTGTGGATCCTGACAAAATCCGTGTGGTTGCGGCAGACCGCGGGGATGCTCCGTGCGCGAAGCGTGCCCGCGGAGCCGTTGTTCGGACACTCCAGCTCGCAGACCTCCGGGATCACGCAGCTCGCACGCTGCCGGCTTATATGCTGCCGACAGCGTTGGTCCCACTCGATGCCTGGCCCATGACGGCGAACGGCAAGATCGACCGGTCGGCCTCCCGCCCCGACTCCGGACGTTTCTGGCGAGGAGGACTGGGTCGCTCCGACCAACCCGGTCCAAGAGGTGGTCGTGCGGCTTTTATGCCGAGGTGCTGGGGCTGGGCCGAGTCAGCGTCGGCGCCGACTTCTTTGCTCTGGGCGGCCATTCTCTGCTCGCGGCGCGGCTGGTCACGATGCTGCAGGCTCAAGGCTACGAGGACGTGCGCGTACGTGACGTGTTCGCCGCCCCGTCGCCCCGGGACCTGGCAGCCCGTCTCGAATCGGCTCCGACGCCCGGCCCGGATCGCGTCCGCCTCCGTCGCGTGTCTCGCCCGGGGCGGCAGGCACTCACGAGCAAACGCGCCTCTGGTTGCTGCAGCAGATCGACGGGCCCAGCGCCACCTACAACATCCCCATGGTCCTTCGCCTGCACGGGGAGGTGGACGTCAGCGCGCTCGACTACGCACTGCAGGACGTCCTGGCGCGCCATGAGGTGCTTCGAACCGTGTACGCGGGTCGCGGGATGGCATCCCTGGGCTGAGGCACTCCAGCCCGATGGATGTGGGCAGCGTACTCACCTGTGTTGAGGCAGCCGAGGCCCCGCCCTGGAAGGCGTGATCGCTGGAGCGTGCGGGCATGCGTTCAACTTGGCCACAGAGCTCCCGGTGCGTGCCACCCTGGTTCGCTCGGGGGATTGAGGAATCTATCTTGGTCATCGTCATCCACCACATCGCCGCGGGGATGGCGTCTCGATGGACCCGCTCAGTCGCGATCTGGCAGTGGCCTACTCAGCACGTGCTGAGGTCGCGCACCGGAACTAGCCCGAACTTCCCGTGCGGTACGCGGACTACGCCTCCTTCCAGCGCGAGTTGTTGGGCGACCCGGCGGATCCGCCAAAAGCCGCTGGGCACAGGAGCTGGAGTACTGGCGAGCAAAACTGGAGGATGCCGACGAACGTCCTGCTGCCGACCGACCGGCCCCACGGTGCGCCCCACAGGGCAGGGGCATCATCTCGCGCTGGAGTGGGCGCCGGAGGTCTGGCAGGCCCTCGCCTCGGTAGCCGCCCGCCACCGCCACGACGGACTTCGTCGTGGTTGAGGCTTTACTTGGCCGCGACCCTGCGCCTTCTCGGGGCCGGCGACGATCTCGGCGTCGGAATCAACGTGGCTGGGCGCCCCGACGAGCAACTCAGGATCTTGTCGAGTTCTTCGTCAACACACTGGTGGTGCGCTCCCAGATCCGGGGAGATGAACCGGTCCGCCACCTCATCGAGCGCACCAAGGAGGTGTGGTCGGTGCCTCGACCACCAAGACCTCCCCGTTTGAGTCACTGGTCGCCGGGGTCGTCGAGCGGCGCGATGCCGCCAGCGTCCCGTTGGTCCAAGTGATGGTGACGTGGAACGATGTGCCTGATGTGTCAGAGGCCTCGACGGCCTGCAGATCGAGGTGCTGCCGAGCGAAACCGGGACCTCGCGCATGGACCTGGTCATCGCCTTCGAGCGCACTGATGGCCGCGTCTCCGGCTCGGTCGAGTACAACACACGATGTCTTTGACGAGGGGACGGTGCGGGCACTGGGGAGCGCCTCGCACTGGTCATTGTCCAGACGGCAGCATGTCCGACCCTGACGGCCGACGCAGGCTGGACGTGGTCCTGCCCGCGGAGCTGGGAGCTGTCTCACGCTGGAACGCGAGCAGAACGTGAGGTGGCCGCCCAGACCGTCAGCGAGATGTTCTCGCGGCAGGGTGGCCGCAACTCCGCAGGCCCTGGCGCTGATAGAGCGAGACGACACCTTGACCTGTGCTGAGTTGCACGAGGAGGTACTTCGCGTCGCCGGGGGACTTCTGGCGCAGGAAGGCGGCACCGGGCGACAGCATCGCCGTCCTCGCCCGCGCTCACGGAGTCCGTCATCAGCATGCTGGCAGTGATGCATGTTGGTGCGATCTACGTCCCCATCGATCCCGGGTGCCTGTAGGCAGGATCCGCCACATCCTGGACAGCGCGGTCCCGCGGCTGGTCGTGTGCGCTTCCGACGCCTCGAGGGTCTGTGCCGCAGGGCTACCGGGCGCTGTCGTTCGACACGTTGCGAGCGGCGTCGCCAGCGGTGGCGACGCCGGTGGCGAGGATACCGGCGATCCCGCATATATCATCTTCCATCCGGCTCCACGGGGCTGCCCAAGGGTGTGGTCGTGAGTGCTACGGGCCTCTCCTCGCTCGTGGACGCTCAAACGGAGCGCTTTCGGGGATCAGAGCCGCTGGTCGGGCGGGTCCTCAACTTCGCATCCCCGGCCTTCGATGCATGCATCGCAGAGCGCTGCGACGCGCTGTGTTCGAGGCGCTGCGCTTGTCTTGGCAGCAAGGAAGAGCTGCTGCCGGGCGGCGCGCGAGAGCACGTGTACTGCGCTCGGCGTGACGCAGCCACGTTGCCGCCCTCGGTCCTCGCCCAGGTCGCGGAGGGTGCGTTGCCTCCGAGGATGGGCATCACGGTCGCGGGCGAGGCCTGCCCGGTTGCCCTCGTCCGTCGCTGGGCACCTGGGCGCATCATGGTAACGCGTATGGGCCCTAGCGAGACGACGATGTGCGCCACCATGACCGAGCCTCTGGACCCAGCCGCTGGCGCGGCTGGGGATCAGTAGATCCCATCGCGAACACGCAGGTGCGGGTGGTTGACGCACGCCTTCGCACGGTGCCCTGGGAGTAGCTGGCCAACTGGCTGTCCTGGCCGCAGTCTCGCCCTGGGCTACCTCGGGCAGCAAGAACTCACTGCGGAACGCTTTGTCAGGAGCCCAGAGGACGGCGCGCATGTACCTGACGGGTGACCGTGCCCGTTTGGCGGCGTGACAGGGAACTGGACTTCTTGGGTCGCGACGACGACCAGGGTCAAGCTCCGCGGGCACCGGATCGAGCTCGCGGAGATCGAGGCCGTCATGTCGACAGTCGACGAGGTCGACCAGGCCGTTGCCGTGGTTCGGCGAGGGTCCTCGATGCATCGCTGGTGGCCAGTACGTCCTGCCACGACGGGGACTGGCTCAAACCAGCTGATCGCCGAAGTGCGTCAGCACGTCGAAGCTCCTGCCCCCATACATGTGCCCGCAAGTCATGGTGCCGTCGACGCGCTGCCCCTGACCAGCAACGGGAAGGTGGACAAGGAGCGGCTCACCGCCCCGAAATGCCGTCGCACCGAGGCTGGTGAACTGCCGCGGGACGCGACCGAGGCGTGCGCTGGCCGCAGCGATGGAGACCGTCACTCGGGTGTCGGGGACCTCAGCCGCGACGACAGTTTCTTTCGAGCGTGGGGGCGATTCTTTGCTGGCGATGCAGGTGGTGGCCCGGGCACTCGCGGTCGGGGTTACCGTGACCGTGCGGGATCTGTTTGCCCACCCCGTCATCAAAGACCTGGCACGAGGTCTCTACATCTGCAAGTGCGGAGATCGACCAAGGGCAGGTTGAGACTGGTCCTCCCACCCCCGATGGGGAGTGGCTGCAGCGCCTCCAGGCGATGCTGCTCAGTTTGCTCAACACGTCTGCGTCCGCCTCCCCAGCGCCGCTGACCTCGCCACCATCCAGACCGCTGTCGAGGTCGGTCGTCGGCGTCCACCGGGTGCTGGCAGCCCGACGGACTCAGGACGATCAGGGCCGTTGGCGAGCTCGTGGTGCCAGCCCGGGCTGACCTGCCCCCGGGCAGCTCGCTGGTCCGCCTCCTGAGGGTGCTGCTGGTGACCTCGGACGGGGGCAGGCGGCGGTACGCCAGCCATGCTACGCGCTGAACTCGATCCCGACGCTGGCCGCATGTTTCTGGGCGGCCTGGGGAATTTTTGACGAGGCATCGAGGCCAATCCTGATGCTGGTGTGCCATCACCTCGTTATCGACGTGGCCTCTTGGCCGGTGCTTCTGCGATCTGCGGTCCGCGTGGGAAGCTCTCGAGGTCCGGCTCCACGCCGGCGCTTCTGCCTGAAGGCACCAGCTGGGCAACGTGGTCACGCAGCCTGGGTAAAAGCCGCACTGTAGACGCGGAGGCGGACCGTGCTGGATGGGAACGCGTGCTCGGCACCGTTGGTCCCCGTGCCGGCAGTTGGCTCCGCTGCGGCACCAACGTCCTCGCACGGCGGGGCTGTCGGCGGCTGCAACAGCGCGGTTACCTGACCGAGAGCGTGCCTGAGCTGGGCGCGAGGGGTGGAAGAAGTACTGCTTGCGGCGGTCGGTGGCGGCAGTAAAGGCGGGTCCTGGGCCAGGCGGAGCCCTTCTAATCGACGTCGAGGTCTCACGGTCGTCTGGACCATCGCTGGTCGGGGGTGACCTCTCACGCAGTGTCGGTTGGTTCACCGAGATGCATCCGGTCCGTCTAGAGCTGAGGTCCAAGTCCGACGACAACCCGACTGCCCGTGTGCGCCGCGCACTGCGAGAAATCAGGGACGTCCCGGGCGATGGGTCCTCTTACGGGCTGCTGCGATACTTGAGGGGACAGCGCAAAAGCATCTTCCTGATACCGTCTCCTGGGCTGGGTTCAACTTCCTGGGGCGAATCCCGGGTGGGGCGGGTATCCAGCCGTGGGAGGACGTACCGAGTGATGCTATGCCCGACTTCCTGGCTCACCAAGTGGAGATCAACGCCGGTTTGTATGAAGGGGCCGGACGGCCCGCCTAGTGGCCTCGTGGGTGTGCGCGCCGGAGACAGCTCCCCATCTGGACGCCCTGGTGGACGCTTGGGAGAGTCTGCTGGCGTCCCTGGCTGACTGCGCCATGCCCGAGTCTCTCGCGCAGGTCACGGCGGGTTCGCTCGAGCCGGTCTCCTTTGCCCAGCTCGACATCATTCCATCAGCCCGTGCCCCTCGCTCATCCGCATCACAACGTCGTCACTGTCTCGAGGCTGCGCGGCCCGCTGGATGCGGGAGGCGCTCATCACCGCTCTGCGTCGGGTCACTGCCTACCACGATGCGCTTCGTGTCTGCTCGCATGAAGCGGACTGGGGATGGGGACAACGAGTAGTCGACCAGCCCAGGTGGCCGATCACACGAGTGGAACTCGGGCGCCTTCTCTCCAGATGACCAGATGCACGCGCTCGAGGGACCTGATTGAGCAGAGACGCTGCAACCGTTCAACATCGGCGACGGGCCGCTCCTGCAGGGGGACCTTGTCAGCCTCGGCCACGACCGCACCGTTCTGGTTCTGGTCATGCACCACATCGTGATTGATCCCTGGTCCTTCGCTATTGTCGGTCGTGACCTCGCAGGTCTCTACACAGCAGCGCGCGACGGCGTCACCCCATCGGTGACGTCTGCTGGGTCCTCCGTCGCCGTGGCGCGCCGCCAGACATCAGCTTGGGCCGCAGGTGCTTACACGGACGACATCAGCTACTGGCAGACGCTCATGGCTGGCTACGAACCGCAGCTTCTCTTCACGACACCTGCGCGACCCTGCGGGCCTGTACCTGACGGCTATACGTGGCCCTTCACATTGACCGAGGACTTAAGCACCGAGATCTCGCGCATAGCCAAGACCCACGGCGTAACCGAGGTTCGTCTTTCTTGCTCGCCTGCTACACGGTGCTGCTGAAGGCCTTCACCGGACGCGACGACATCGCAATCGGGTACCCGTCCAACGGACGTGAACACAATGTGGACCGCGATGTCGTCGGATTCCGGATCGCGCCGGTCTTGGTGCGCCCCGGGGAAGCCATTGACATCGCGGACCTAGTGCAAAAAATCATGGCGCAGACGAGCGAGGCCGCCCGACACGCTGAGGTGCCGCTGCGCTCGATCGGGCTCTTCGACAAAGAGACCGACAATCCGCTACGCATCCTGTTCAATCTAGTCAACGTCGAGGCCGGTCTCACCCTCGACGGGATCGACGTGACGCCCCTGGCGCTGGGGGCCGACGGTGGTTCGGTGATCCCCGAGCTGGTCACCAAGATGCAGCCGCACAACGTCGATCTCTACTTGCTCATGCGACGCAGCGGTCCGCAGCTGCGAGGCCTGTGGCTGTACAACCCCGCCCGTGTGCCAGCCGAGACCATGGCCGCCATCGTGAAGGTCTTTCCCCAGCTCGTGGCGGCAATGGTCGCCAACAACCACGCCCAGCTCTCTGAGCTGGTTAATTCAGTGATGGAGGAGTGACATGACATCAAGCTGGTGGGTCGGCGGCGACCCCTCGATGAGCGCAACCACCCCTGTGTTCTGTTTCGCTTATGCGGGCGGCTCGGCAGCTATCTACCACGGATGGAATCGCATTGAGCCACGTCGGCTTGCGAACTTCTGCGGTGTCGAGTACCCCGGCCGGGGGACCCGTTACACCGAGCGGACGCGGATGGTGATTAAGGACCTCGTACAGGATGCGACAGAACGGATCGCAGGGCTCGGGCTGGACCGGTACGCGTTGTTTGGCCACAGTATGGGTGGGCTCGTTGCCTTTGAGACGGCGCGTGAACTCGTCCGCCAGGGCGTGCGCCAGCCCCAGCATCTCTTCATCTCCGCTACAGGCGCTCCTGGCGCCCAGTCCGAGCGCCCCCGGCTTCAGGGGGCCTCGGACGCCACGGTGGAGACGGAGCTGCTCGCGTTGGGTGGCACAGACCTCGCATCCTCGCCGAGCCCGCGCTGCTCGACTACGCGATCTCCATGATCCGTGCCGACTACTCAGCGCTGGAGAACTACCGGTACCACGCGGGCGAAAACCTTACCTGCCCGCTAACCACCTTCTCGAGTGAGGGGGATGCACTGGTCTCACCAGCACAGATGCTCGCCTGGGAGGATTTCACCGCTGGCCAGGCGGACCACAGGCTCATGACGGGTGACCATTTCTTCATCACACGCAGGCGACCGACCTAGTGCACACCATCAACGATGCGCTCACGGTCAGCGCGCGCACCAAGGGAGTTTGGTATGAATGAACCGGTCGCCCTCGTTGCCGGCGGTTCCAAAGGGGATTGGGGAGGCGACCGTCGTGGAGTTGGCGCGCCGCGGTTACCAGGTCGCATTCTGCTATTCTTCGGATCGAAGGGCTGCGCTTGACGTGGAAGACAGGGTGGAGGCTGCTGGTGGGTCAGCGCACTCGTACCGTTGCGACATCGCCGATGCGGGAGATGTCGCCGATCCGTGACAGGCGTCGAGATCACCTCGGGCCGATCGGTGCTGGTCTGCTCGGCGGGCATTGTGGAAGACGGTGCTCTGGTCCGGATGACTGACGACCGGTGGAAGCGCGTGCTCGATGTTAACCTAACCGGGACGTTCAACGTGTGCCGCGAGGTGAGCGTGCGCATGGTGGAGCGACGGTCCGGCGCGATCGTCACGCTGTCCTCTGTGCGGGGGCTTCAGGGGCACCGGGGACAGACGAACTACGCCGCTGCCAAGGCTGGCATCATCGAGATTCACGCTCTCGCTCGCGGGAAGTGGGGAGGAGCGGGGTCCGGTGCAATGTTGTCGCCCCGGGGTTCGTGGAGACGCGGCTAACTGAGGGGCTGCCCGCAGCGCTACTCGACGCCGCCGTCGAGCGCTCGGCTCTGGCTCGGGTCGGCCTTCCGAGCGAGATAGCGAAGGCCGTTGCCTTCTTCTTTCCGATGACGCGTCATTCGTGACCGGGACGACGCTGGTCGTTGACGGCGGATTTTGTCCAGTTCGCGGAGGTAATGTGATGGCCGTGGTGATGATCCCACCAGTGACGGCCCAGCAGCCGTAGGCTGAGGGGCGGCGATGTCTCGTGCGGCGGTTCCGAGGAGCGTCAGCTCGAAGGTTTCGTCGGGGTTGAATGAGTACCATGCTGTCGGTGACAGTCTAGCCACCGGGTGGTGTCATAGGGTCGTAGCAACAGTGCTTGTTAGGGAGGGTTGTTGGTGCGGCGGTTGTTGACGATGACGGATCGGGCTGGGATCGCGAGGGCGCTTGGCGGAGGGTGTGGGGTTGCGTGAGATTGCTCGGCGGATTGGTAGGGATGTGTCGGGTGGTTTCGCGGGAAGTGGCCCGGAATCAGGGGTGAGACGGGGTACAAGTGTGGCTGCTGATGTAGCTGCGCAGCGGCGGCGTGCTCCGGCCCAAGCTCCGCAAGATTGATGCTGATCTGGTGTTGAAGCAGTGGTGATTGGCTGATCTTCGGAGGTCTCGCACACCACGTCAGATCGCGGGAAGATTACGTGCTGAGGGTTGGGGTGACAGGCTTTGAACTGTGTCAGGGGTTCCCCACGGCCCAAGGAGCGGAGCGTGTCTCATGCGAAGCGATCTACACCTGATTTATGCGATGCCGAAGAAGACGCTGCGGGAGCACGGTGTCACGCTCGGGTCGAAACGCACCAGCCGTCAGTCCCGGCGTCGTTTTGGGTGAGCGGAAATCCCCGATTGTGGGAATGGTCAGCATCGATCAGCGGCCCTCAGGAGGTTGGCAGGACGGAAGGTTCCCGGTCATTGGGAAGCAGACTTGATCATCGGCGCCTACGGCAGAACGAGCCGCGATCACCCTCGTCGAACGAACCACCCGGTTCGTCACGATCCTCGCCCCGCTGAAGGGCAAGAACGCAGACGGGGTGTGTGACGCCCGATCGACCACATCACTGGGCTGCCTCGAATTGATGAAGGGCAACTGACCCGGGATCAGGGCTCTGAGATGGCCCGGCACGCCGCGTTCCACCATGGCTACTCCAGATGCCCGGTGCACTTCGCGTCGCTCTCTCTCCTGGGAACGCGGGCAGCAGTGAGAACACCAACCGGCTCATCCGTGACTACCTGCCCAAAGGCACTCCCGTCCCCCAACGCAGCGCATCTCACAGCATCGCCGAAGAAGACTGAACGAACGCTCGAGCCACCCTCGGCTACCTCACCCCACGAGAAGCTTTCCAGAAACCACTCGTTGCTTCCCACCACTTGACACCGCCCCGCTGTGTGCGGGGTATTATGTTTTTGAGCATCGGTATCCCGGTGCTGAACAGCATCCGGTCCCAGAGCCGGATCGCTCGCTGGGAACCGCTTGAGCGCGGACTGCTCGGTCGCGCTGGCAACGTTGGCGGGATGTCAGCGGGGGTGATAGATCAGATTCGGCGTCGATACCGATTCCGCTGGTGTCCTCGGCGCGCGCCATTACAGCCGCGCAGTGCGTCAATGTCCCGACGAAACCGGACCGCCAACACCAGGGCTCGGTCCTGTGCGCCGCTGCGAACTCACGACGCTTCTTAGAGACGCGGGTAGGTCTCAGGGCCGTTGTTCGGGTCGTTTGTCCCATCGGTGGGTGGTTCAGACCTGCCAGATGAGGCGGCGTGAGATGATGATGGCGTTGCCGGGATGATGAAGGCGTCGATCACGCTGGTGCGGCGTTCGATATAGATCCAGTAGTTTTGCAAAGTCCCGGTTGTGCCGGGAGTTGGTGCATGTTCGAGGACCCAGCGGGTGTCCGGCATGTAAAGGAGTGTTCTTGGTGGAGATGCGTCCATTGCGGCCCAGGATAGCCAGTCGTTTGTGGGCCTTGTGTGAGTCGTAGCCGGCGTCCAGGTGCACAGTGATGTGCTCTGGCAGGTCGAGGCCCAGGCCGTGGTCGAAACGGGCCAGGTGTTTCAGGGTGGGTTCCAGCAGGGATCGAGTCAGTTGCGGTTTGCGCCCGCCACGACGCAGCAGAGGAGTATCCCCGAAGGCATCTACCATGAGGGAGCGTTTGGTGTCTTGTTTGCCCCTGCCGACAGATTATTTCTCGGCGGCTTCACTGTCGTAGAGGGTTTTGATCAGACGCTTGTCGGGGTGATCTGGTCAGATCAAGACCGATGATCTGGTCCTGTACTTCCAGGCACAGGTCTTCGAGTTGGGTCAAGATGTCGCGTCGATCTACTCGTCGCGTTGGGTCCATTTTAGTGGTGGCCGAGCAGTTGAGTCGGCGAATTTCAGATACGAGCGGCCCAGGACGAGTTTGTCGAAGATGGTCCGATCGGGGAATGCGCAGTAAGTGGCATCCTCCTCACGGGTGGGTGTCGATGTGGGAGTGGGATTAGCGCGATGAGCTGGCTCACAGGGGTTCCATGATGAAGGATGGGATGGCAGGCACGAACACCTCGCGCAGAGTAAGTTACGAGACTTGACAACTCATTCCTCTACGCGGTCTCGTGCCTGCCCTGCCCCAACGACACACTAACCCCGCGACCTCTGAGTGCGTCCTCTGGCCAACTTCGAGACCGCGTCCACGCTCGACTCGGATCGTTGCGCATTCCTACCAATACGATGTGAATTTCCATCCATGCGACCCGAGGAAACAGAGGAACGAAGTATCATTAACCGGCCCATGGCTTCTCGGCTCTCGGTTGCTGTTTCAATGTTCCGACTTTCTGGGTGACATGCCGAGTAGTTCTGTGCAGCAGCTCACGGGGCGTCTGCTGTCAGTCCTTCTGTGTCTAGAGGTCAGGCGAAAGGCCTGCGACGAGAATCACGCCGATGAGCAGAACGATATCAGCAATGAAGGTCCACGCCATTGCTTGCTGGTGACCAGCGTCGCGGCCCATGAGAAGTAGAGAGTCCCGAGCAGCGCAGCACCGCCTGAGGCAGCAAACTGTTGCGCCGCGGTAACGATTCCGCTGCCAACCCCGGCCTTCATCGGAGGCACATCTGAGAGAGCGAGGCCGATGAGTGTCAGAGCACCAGCCCGTTTCCGAATCCAGTCAGGCAGACCGCGGCGACGATCAGGCCGAGCGTCGGTAGCCCATCAATGGTCAACCCGAGGGCGGCGACAACGAGGACCAGACTATCGTAATGCTTGCGCCCGTGCGAAATAGCGCGCTGCCGATTCACTGGCGACCCAGCCTCTCGCAGGCAATGAGCTGAGGGCGAATGTTACGCCCGATGGAGCGAATACCAGCCCAGCGTGCAGAGGTCGATGTGTTCCCCTTGTTGTAGGAGGATGGTTAGCGGAACATATGAATCCGGCGAAGAACGCCATGAATAGCACGGAGGCAATGGAACCCCAGGGCAAGTGAGGGAATGGTGATGAGTTTCGTGTCGAGCACAGGGTCTCCGCCGCGTGCGCAGGCTGGTCCTCTTGTCGGATCACGATCCACAAGAGAAGGAGCCCAGCTACCGGACCAATCCACATCCATGCAGGCCAACCATTTTTGACGCCCAGTACGAGACGGCAGGAGCACCAAGGCGGGAGATCGCGATGCCCGCAGAGCCGCGCGCATCGATCGAGGCGCCCCGCCCGTTGGCTCCTCGGTACGACGAGCAGTGCCGCGATGAACGTGAGCACTGCGATCGGTACATTGATCAAAGAAGATGGCGCCAGCCCAAGCCCGCAAGGTCAGCGTGAACGAACCAGCCTCCGAGGATCTGTCCGGCAATCAGGCCCATGCCGGTGGCGACACCTACCGGCCATCGCCCATCCGCGTCTTTCGCTCGGAAGCGCGACGTTGATCAGCCGCCAGGACCTGCAGGATCAGACTGCGGCGGCAAAGCCCTGCATGATCCGGGCGAACACGAGGAAGTCCCGAGAGCCAGCCACGCCGCACAACAGGAGGTGGCGGCGAAGGCATGAGCCCCCATAGATACATCTTGCGGTGGCCATACATGTCACCGGGCGGCCGCCTGTGATGGAGTCCGCTCGCGTAGGCGAAGGGGCGCAGCCTCCACGACCAGCTCGAGCTCTGCCTCGTTCGCATCCAGCGCACCCTGGATGACTGGCTGCAGCGACGTTGACAACGAAGAAGTCGAACTGCCCATGAATGCTGCGACGAGCAGTGTGGCGAGGGAGCGACCGCTGGCGCTTTATTCTGGATGTCATCATGCCAGAATAGCAGTGTGAGAGACTGAAGGCATAGCGTGTCTCGAAGGGGATGGAATCGAGGGCCCTGCATACGACGTCGCTCCTGGCTCAGGCCCCAGACGGCAAGTGGATTGCGCGGCGGACTATCGCCGGTTCTACGACCTACCCGAGCCCTACCTGGCCAGGTACCTCCAGCGCCTGGTAGCGGCAGGCGTGCTTGTGGCGACCACCGGGCGCCCAGGGCGGCTACGCGGTTGGCAGCTCCTCCGGAGAGATCACAGCTCTCGCGGTCTTCGAGGGCGATCGAGGGTTCAGCCCCCGCGTTTACATGCTCTGGACATCCGTCGCGCCATGGAAGGGCGCGGCGACTCCCGAAGAGTGCCAGCGGGAATGCGTCATCCATACGCTCGTCGACTCGGCCGATAGGGCATGGCGGGCTCAGCTGGCGGGGAGGTCAGTGGCGGATCTTGTCAGCGTCCTACCTGAGTCGCTCAAACTTCGTACCTCCATGCCCTTTCCCGAGTCTGCGTCCGGAAAGCGATCACAGCCGCGAAGCATCGCGGTGAAGACCTGAGCTCATGGGGGACTGTCGAAGGTTCAGCGCTTTCGGCGGGATGGTCGAACAGCCGCCTGAGTGCCTCTTTCAGGGCGACAACTCCGTCGATGCTCAATACGGACTCAGGATGGAACTGCATCGTCTCGAGATCCATGACGCCTGAAGCGCGAAGATCTCTCGGAGAGATCATCCGCTTCTACTTGCCATGCATCAAGCCGCGTGTCGTTTGCGCGGTCGATAAACCGGAGAACGAGGTTATAGAGATGCAAGGCGCCTTTCCACCCCCATAGTTGAATGCTCGCTTGTTTCCTTGGTTGGGTTGCGCCAGCTGGCGTAGCGTCGATCGAGTGCATCGCAGACCAGCTGGTGGGAAGACAGATGGCGGACTCGCTCAAATCTGCCGGTCAGGCCGCTTCTGCCCAGCGGCGGGCCTTTAGTGATCCGGGGTCCGTTGCATCGTGCGGGTCACGCGGTCCGGGGCCGAGGACGAGCAGATCACCTGCCGCCACGGTGGATTGATCGGGATCGTGATCGACCGAGAACTTCGAGACCGAAGTTGCCGCAGAATTTTGGCGAGCATCCATGTGAAATCGTCCTCATGATCGATGATGATCTGCCTGCCCCGCAGATACCGCCTGATTCGGCCTCGGCATCGTCCAGAAAAGAAGCGAGTCCATTGCGACGCTCATTAGCAGGTCGGCGCAAGGTGTTGTCCGCCCGCATTCGCCGGTTCTGTCAAGGCCGCGATGATGCTGCAGGTCTTCCCGATCGTTCCGCTACTTCCAACGTTGGTATGGGTCGCGGACGAGCGTAGCGCCGACTGGGTAACGGAATCCCCTGTGCGTCGATTTCCAGTGTTCGGATGAGGATGGCCGAGTCCAGCGTGGTTCCATGATTGTGCTGATCGACGCGCGCTAGAATGCCGCCGAAGTATCGGCGTGCCGACGTCCTGTCGGCTGCCACCGAAGGCTGACTCGATGGGGCTACCGAACGGTCGGCGCGAACATCGACTTTCAGAAGGATTTCCTGCACCGTTTGCTGCTAGTCCGGCCAGTGAGGTAGTACTCGGTGTGCTCAGTCGCGCCATCTCTTTTTACGAAGGGGCCTTCGACTATTGGCGATGTGTCGCACATTGAGGAGAGAATCTTTGAGTTCTTCGTCGACTACCATGTGCAGTTCGTCGCGATTTCCTTTGTATCGGAAGGAATGCTCGCAGACCTTTGGTTAGTGGGTCCAGAGTCTTCATGGGTGTACGTGCCGAGATGGGGTTCATGGTGACGGTGCCAGTTGAATCCCTGCGTACGTGCTCTCTGGTGAAGCACTCGATGAGTGCGGACCCGCCCAAATCACACCAGAAAGTCATATAGGCTTCTGGCTCCATCTGCAGCAGCCGATTGAAAACTGCATGCTGATCGACCACGTTGGCTTTGTCTAGCCGGCCTATGAGGCTGCGTGGTATCACTGAGTTCGACCCACGGTAGCCAGTGATGTCCTCGTGGATGACTCGCTCGACTAATTCCGCATATTCAGAATCTGAGGCTCGTATCTAAAATCGTTCACTGCTGGGAAGGTTTATTGGCAGCAAGTTCAGGATCCTCTGCCGTGATATTCTCTCTTCCGCCGGATCTGGATCACGACCGTTGGCGCTTTGCTGAGCGGTGTTCCGCGGGTGAAAGTCGTACTCGTCGTGCCTCGGCGGCGCGAAATGGAAGGACGACAAGGTAGGAACCGTCGAGGGTATCCAACTCGCTCATGTCGGCGATTTCGTAGACGTCACCCCAGATGCGGTCGACGTATCCGCCTTGCGCTATCAAGGCCTGCGCTGTGATGAGGTCGGCACTGTTCATGCTTCGTGGCTCCTGCGCAGTGATTCGCTGATCGTGGCCGTCAGGCACACCGCTGCACAAGTACTTCCCCGCTTGGACGAGCGTACGGATGTGCTCGTCCTTCGAGAAGTCCGCGATCGCATCGGAGACCAGGAATGTCTCGTAGTCTCGGCTGTAGGGACTCCATCGCGGTACCAAGTATCCCGACGTGCCCGTAGATGCCCATGATGATGGCTTGTCCGATGCCGAGACGTTCAGGTTGCGCGGACAAGTCGTTGCCGAAGAACGCCGAGTACCTCCACTTGGTGACCATCTCGAGTCGAGGCCGGAGCGATAGGGCTCCATACATCGCGATGTTCGGGCCGCGCCTGCATACCTTCACCCAAAAAGGCCGAAAGTAACCCTCTCTGGAGTGGGCGTCATACTTCCTGGCTGCGTGGTATAGAACACGGGAACGCCCACGCTTCGAGCGGTGTCGACGAAGTGATGGCATTTTTCTTAAGCGTGTTCACTGGGTCGAAAATGGCGCGGAACCGGTCCAGAAATATGTCTGCATGTCATGGACGATCAACGCAGCTCATGAGGCATCGACAACCCATTCTGGCTGGTTGATGTCGTAGTGAAATAAGCCGTCGAGTTGGTACTCGATGTCCACGGTGCTATGCCACATCAGTTGGCCCCAGGAGTTTGCCCGCCGTCGGCGGTCGGTGACTCCATGGTGATGCCGCGCGGCATCCGAGAGGAGGAACTCCACGACCTCGGCGATGTCCTCGGGCTCCGCCACGCGCTGCAAGGGAATGCCGAGACGATACTTTTTCGCGCGCGCCCGCGATCGCCGATTCCCGCCTGTTCGCCCACCACGCGGGAGAGCATCGACGTGTTCGTGAACCAGAGCCACGCAGTTGACTCGGATGCGCTCGGATGCGTATTCGAGGGCCAGCAGTGCGGGCCAAGGCTTCCGCAGCAGCTGGACGCGCCGTATGCAGCCAGTCCGATGCGGGGAACTTTTGCGGCGTTCGACGAGGGCGACCACGACGCTGGGTGAGCCTCCTCGGTCCAGGAGCGGCATGCCCGCCCGTAGAGTGTTGTGAACGCCGAGGTGTTCACTGCGAACGCTCTGGTCATGTCCTCAGGGATCTCCTCGATGTGTCCGGTAACAATGACACCGGCGGCCGCGACCAAGTGGGCAGGGAGCGCCCACTGATCTGCTGCTGCAGCGAACGCCCCAGTCAGTGCATCGGCGTCGGGAAACGTCGAGCCGTCGTGAAAGCTGACAGGTTCGACGCCGCTCCCGGCGGATGAAGGTCGAAGCCAATGACAATCAGCCCGCCCGAGCTGAGTCGGTTGGCCACGGCCTGGCCAATACCCCGGAAGCTCCGGTGAGAAATACGATCCTCGGCATTACTAGATATCCTCCTTCGCGGGGTTGTGTCGGCTTCAGGCGCGGATTTTCGCGGCGTCCCATGGTTCATCGATGGCGAGAGACTCGGGTGGCTTCATCGCGTCTGTCTTCGCATCGAGAATCGACGGGTCAACGAGGGTTCCCTTCGGGACTTCGCTGATCTCAACCAAGCGCTCGAGTGCTTCCACGATGGCGTCCCCGATTTCGTCCTGCGATGACTGGCTGGGTAGAGACGCCCGGAGCGGGTTCAATCGACCCTGACCTTGAGGCTGTGTCGACTGAGGACCGCCAGAAGAGGAGTTCTCCGGGTATGAGAGCGCTGTAGAAGGCCTGTTCCACGGCACCCGCCGTGAGGCCTCCCGGACGTGCGGGACCGCGTACGTAGAGAACTGACCACGGAAGCTCAGCGTCGTTACCGGCGAGGGTGACCCGGTCGCCGGTCTCGTAGCGCAGCAGGGGCATCGCTTCACGCAGCAACGGGTGATCAGTAGCTGACCAGTTCCGTTGCGATGGATCTCACTGCGTCGTCGCGAGTACCTCTGCAAGCGCGACATCGGACCACCAGCGGGTAGTGCCGTCTGGCCACGTGCTCGCGAGTGAGCCCGCCTCCGTGCAAAGCGAACTCTTGCGCTACGGCGGCCCCGCCCCAAGTTTGGGAGATAAAGCGTTGCTTTCGCCGGCGGGGAGTGCCTCGCCACCGACGAAGATGCTGCGCAAGCTCGAGCGTCGCGAGCCGGGTCGTTGCCTTGGGCCATCATCGCGGCGGCAATTAGAAGAATCTCGGTTGGTGTTCGACCATGTCTTCGTCACCCGAGGTCTTTCACGACGCGAGCAGCACGGCTTGGTGGGGCGCCAGAGTGCGGCTGTCCCCGGCTATGACCATCGCGCCCTTCTGGCGCCCGCAGGTATCGGCGAGCATTCCAGCGACTACGAACGCGTGCGGGATACGAATAGGAACACATCGTCTGCGACGATTTCTGAAGGTTTCCGGTCAGAAACGAGTTCCAAGTTCTTCCATTCGTTCGCAGTATAGAAGGACACCGAAGGGGTTTCCTGTGGTCCCGCCTCGATTCGTGGTAGGTCACCATCATCCCGTGCGGTACGGCGAGGGAAGCCAAACGGATACCCTTTGCGCAGATCTTCTTTAGTCGTCGGAGGTATGAGTCCAAGGGTGACGATGGGTTGAGGCTACGCCGGTAGAGTCGGATCGGCAGCAGCGCGCTCTATCTGGCGAGCCAGTATCACTTCCAGGTCGGCGCTGGAGGGCGGCTGGACTCTCGCGAGGTGTTTAGGTAGATGCATTGTTTTTCTTTCCTCCACGTAGGGTTCCGTCACCTGAAAAAGGCCTTTCGCGCACTTTTGCCGGTCGCGCCAGTTGCGATGTGCAGGTCGGTCCATTCAATGTATTTTTGTAATGCCTGGAATCCCAGAATTCTGCAGTGCCGCGGGAGTTTTTTCCCTTGGCATCCACTGCGACCGAGTTGAAAAATCTGAGTGCTGCCGTCACCTCTCCCGTGGCCCGATCAGCGAAGACGCTGGCATCGAGGATCTCAGATGGGAATCTGAGGTTCTCTTCCAACACCAGCGAATAGATTCCTCCTCCGGGATCGATGACGTCCCGTGTGTCGATCGAGGTGGAAGTAGTCTCCGTTCAGGTCTCGAACGGCGATATCTCCGGTCGACGAGTACTCGCCTCGACGTTCGGCCCAGTACCGTGTCTCGTCATTCCAGTGCCCGGCGCTACATGTGCAGAGGCGATCTGCCAAGTACAGGCTGTCCATCAGGCACCGGTTGTCCGTCAGGCGTCAGGATCAGCGCACTTGTGCCTGGAGCTGAGTTTTTCCGATGATCGTGGCTGAGGGTGGTCGTCTCGGTGAATGCGATGTCGGAATGCTCCCACCCCATCTCAGATGAACCGAGCCCATCACCGACAGCGAATCGCCTGGTCGGTTCGAGAGTCAACCAGCGCACGTCTGTGCTTTGACGGCGCGCCGTATCGCCCATGTTAAGCCAGAGTCGGATTGGAGGTCGCCAACTCGTCCTGACGATCTGGGGCGACCAACTCCGTCAGCGTCGTACTGAAAGCCGCGATCGCGTCGGGGTGTGCTGAGGCGTGACGTAGCAATGAGGGTCTCTGGCTCCGGCAGCGGCAGGAGTATCGCTCGAATGCCGGCCAGTGCACACATCGCGAAGAAGGCGAGTCCCGCGGTGTGCGTGGTTGGCATGGCGAGCATGAACGACTGTATGAAGGACGGCAACTCGCCGGTGCCGTACCTTCATGCCCCAGAGACCGCCTGCCTGTCGCTCCACATAACGACTTTCGGTAGCCCGGTCGTACCTGAGGTGTGGAAGAGCGCTGCAGGCGCCTCCGGGACGCGAGTCATCGGCACGACGTTTGCAGTGGTGTTCGCGGGTGTCAAGATGTCCGTCGAGGATGGGCAACCCTGACGCGGCGACAGCAGCTCTGGCTGAGGGAGAGCTCCTCCGCGATCGAGATGACTTCGGATGCCAGAATGGCGTAGGATGTGGCCGATGGCCGCCCTCGTCGAGGCGCGTGTTGATCATTAGAGGATTCGACCGGATCGCACTGCTGCCAGAGCCGCGATGGGCACACGGACGCCCTCAGGGAGCACGAGGGGCGACGACTGGCATGCCGTTGCCCGGCACAGCCCCCAGACGATCTGCCATCGCGGCGACCTCGTGGCGGACTCGCTCCAGGTCCCAGGTCACCAAATCTTCCTCGTCGGAGGTGCTCCGGCAGGCCGGGGGTCTACCTACCTCAAACCCGTCTCTGACCACGCCGTCATTCAGCA
>BNJT01002227.1_pt1 | contig 128694 bp, 185 predicted proteins | sample 8540491 | NCBI WGS metagenome assembly BNJT01 (sample SAMD00202455, study PRJDB9452) | human saliva metagenome | host: Homo sapiens | reverse complement strand
CCACTTGTTGAAAAATTACGACAGCGAGTATAAATTCGCATCAACAAGCGGTCTATTTTTCTCCAAATTTTGCAAATTATAATTTGCTTAAATCAACTAAGCGCATCTGGCTTAATATCTGCAATGGTCCGATTGCTCGTAAGTGTCATGGCTACACGCATTTCTTTTTGAAAATATCCACATATTTTCAACACCTTGACGACCAGCTGCGCCCTAATGCATAAACGAAAAGAACGCCCAATCATTGTGCAATCCGCACCTAAAGCAATCATACGCACCACATCTAAGCCGTTACGAATGCCACTATCTGCAATAATTTTAATGTCACCTTTCACTGCATCTGCAATAGCAGGAAGGGCTCTTGCGCTAGAAAGTACACCATCTAACTGGCGACCGCCATGGTTTTGAAACCACAATGCCATCTGCACCAAAAACGTACTGCATCTTTTCGCATCTTCAGGGATCAAGAATACCTTTAATTACCATTGGACCATCCCAGAAACTCACGAATCCATTCTAAATCTTTCCATGAAATAGACGGATCAAAGTTTTCTGTTAGCCAACCTGATGTAGTCATCTAAACCAATTTGTTTTCCAGTATAAATAGAAACATTGCCTAAAGTATGCGGTTTACCTTTAAGACCAACATCATATGCCCAATAAGGGATGCGTAATGCCTTGTAATACACGGCGAATTTCTTTGTAAGGACCACTCATGCCCAGAATGCATATCACGATAACGCGCACCAGGTGTAGGGCATATCTACCGTAAAGACTAAAGTAGAACATCCTGCCGCTTTTGCACGTTCAAGCGCATTTTTCATAAACCACGATCTTTTCAACACATAAAGCTGGAACCAATGGGACGCTTAATTGCAGGGGCAACTTCTTCAATCGGGCAAATAGAAACCGTTGAAAGCGTAAATGGTACGCCTTTATTTATCCGCCGCCTGAGCAGCTTGAACCTCACCACGGCGCGCATACATACCGCAAGCCCCTACTGGCGCAAGCGTTACCGGCATAGAGAGCTTTTCACCAAATAACTCAATTTCAGTATCTAGTTCTGACATATCTTTTAATACGCGCTGTCTTAACGCGATATTGGCTAAATCACTGACATTACGAGCTAAGTGTTTGTTCGGAATAAGAACCACCATCAGCATAGTGGAACATAAATGGAGGAACGCGACGACGCTGCAGCTTCATGATAGTCATTTGCGGATGAGATAATCATGTTAACCTCTTGTTGAAAGGAAGTAAAAAAGAGGCATGAGTGTAACAGTATTTTTAACTATTTTAAATAGTAATCATTTTTATTTAGCCTGAAATTTAGTTTAAGGGTCTATTATTTTCCATAGTAGCGAGGGTAACTTTGTTACCCTCAACAAATATTCAAATTTTTTTCGAACTTTGCAAAATTATATATTAAAGATAGTATTCATAAAACCGCATTTACTGCTGCTAATCGGAGTGTCCCTAATTTATTAAGCTGTAACTGTCCCTGACCTAATTGCATAATAGTTTTAAAAACTTTTTTCATTTAGATAATCAGAAATAATCGCTGTTTCACCATCTTCCCAATCATCCTCATAATAATTAGTAGGGAAAATACTTCAAAGAAGACGTTTCATACAATGCCATAACATCTTCATCGCCATAATTACGAATACACCATACTTCATAAGAAAGAAAACGCTCTAAACTATATTGTTCATTTGAGCTTGTTTCTAAGATATTGCGTTTAATATCATAAGCAATCATATATGGCTAAATTGCCTAATTGTCGCCCCGCAATATATTGAGAAACAGCTATTATAAAAAGCCCTCTAATTGCTCTTGCTGAGAAAATTTACGTTCTCCGTTCAATCCAATAATTTGAGCAGAAATTTTTGCTCTTCCATGCCCTAATTTATCGGCTATTTGAAAATATTTTTCGTGCCAAATCATATTTAGGCGTAATTTTTCCTGCACCATCAAGATAAATTAGTCCTAAATTATAAGCTGCTGAAGGGTGTTGTTCACATACTTGTTCAAATAAAGAGATGGCTTTTTATCCAAATTCCCTCTTGCTAAAGCATTAACACTCTTCATTATATGTAGATTTAACATCACTAGGTAGAAATGTTGCAATCTGTTTGAAATAGCTTTTTAAACATAATTTACCTCTAAATACCCAAACCAAGTTGAATATCTTCTTGCGTTTTTCTTATATAACTCAAATTTCTCGTGAAAAACCGACTGGATCTCGAATAAAATCTTGCGCGCTTTCATTTTTCATAAAGTGAGACACATAACGCCAATGTTCTTGCTTGACAACTAAATGACTTTTTGTGGATTAAACTCAATATCACTAAAAAGCGTCAAAAATGATTGTCGAAGACTCTTCTCGTAAGCTCAAATTACGATCATGAAAAGAGCACATTTAGATATAACCAATCATAAAAAGACTCTTTGGCTCTAATGGAAAATCTTGCTGATTAAAGGTAAATTTAACCATTTCTCCACTTTCTCTTAATCGGCTATCTTTTTGCTTCTCGTGGTGTAACAGTTAGAAGATCTCGATAAGGTCCACCATTTACAAAAAAACCTTACTACTTTGGAAAAAGGTTTTTCGACAGGATAGCCTTTGATATTTTTAAGACTAAAAAGCACTTAATTGAATACCAATAGGGATTGATTCTGATTTACTTGAGGCTTCCAAATATGGTTAAAATCCTTCCTCTTTTGCTTTTTTTCATGAAAGCTTTTAATGGAACGTTTACGTACTTCTGCACTCATTCCCATATGCCAATCAAATGCGATATTCTGCTCAATAACGCCTATTCCATTTCTTTGAGGAATAAAAATAGGTCTAATTGTTTTTCCTATACTTTTTGCCATATCTTTCCTATAACATAAAAATGATTATTAAAATAACAAGAATAATATAACCCAAGCAACCATCTCCCGATGAACCTGACTTTGTTGAAGAATTATCTTTTTTAGATTTCATTTTTCTAAAAATTCATCAGCTTTATCTGCTGCTTTATATAATGCTTTATCTGTGGTATCTAACGTTTTATCTACAACGCGATCAAGTAAACCTAATAAATCCATTGCATCTGGTTCTGATTTTGATGGTGTCATCTCTTTTTTCTGCGCTTCTAAAACTGGCATTTCTTTTTAGATTTTAACTCTTTTTCTAAAGGCGTTTCACTCCATCTTTTCTGAACACTTCATACTCCACCAATAGATACTTTCTTTATTTGACTGAATATCGCTAACCATAGATTGCGTATTCAGAGGAGGAAACATTCCTCTAATTGTTCTTCTTACTGGATTTTTGACTAATGGTTTGAGAAATATCCTGTTTAGATAGATTAAAAATCATTTATATCCTCAACTTGATTTAAGATTTCATCATAAGTTAAAGGAATGTTATCCTCAAAGATATGCGTAATATATTGATTCTATATTTTTCTAAACATTGTACTTCCGTTTGATCAGATGTAGTTTCACAATTTAACAAATGATCAAACCTAAAAAAATATCCTGGGGTGGCTTTCCTGACTTTTGAAAAGGAAATCGGATTAGCAAATAGATTTTCTAATGCTTGCTCTCCTTTTAAACTCTCAATATCGATATTACGATAGCTTGCAGTTGCTGCATTATGAGGAAAAACAAACAATTCTTTTTTTATATAGAACCTCAGGGCTAATAAGCAATAAGCAAAGATCAAACCCTTGCTCGCATTTTTCTATTAAACATCCAACTATTTGGTTTACTAATAGATAAGCAAATCGCATTTCTATGCTGATCAAATCTAGCTTGATCAGTTACCGTAGTTTCCCAATTAGATAATAAATCTCTTGTTTTTAATCCGTTTTGTTTGATATTTTCTAGATTTGAACGAGGGGTGAAATGGCAGAGCCAGCGGATATGACTGACGTTCAATGACTTGGCTGATTAATAACTGTTCAGCATCTAAGACTAAATTCCAATTAACGCCCTGAATGAGTAATTAAAAACTTCCCATAAATTTTAACTTTCTTTTTGTTTAGTAATATGTTCTTTACTTTAGCTGTCAAGCTAAAGTAAAAGCAGTATACTGCTTTGAAAATCGGTTAAAAATAGGCGTTATGGTTATATGAAAGCGGTCAATTTCACTGAAAAATTTGCAAATCTTTATAGAAAATCCACCGCTTGCGTGCGTGAACTTCTGTTCACACATCCTATAAAATAAAAACCCCAACCTTTCGGTTGGGGTTTATCATTTTTATCTTCTTCTTGAAAGCTGTGAGCTAACAATATCGTAAACACGCAGTTTTGCGATTTCACGAGAAAGTTTTTGCTGAAAGGTCAACATCGTTGGCCTTGCTTAAACTTTCCTCTACTTTACGTTTAGCTGCTAAGATGCGTTGTTGATCAAGTTCTTCGCCTCGAATCGCCACATCTGCTAGTACGGTAACCACTGTTGGCTGTACTTCTAGAAGCCACCTGAAACATAAAATAAATGCTTCATTGCCATCAGATAAAGTATATTTCACCATACCTGGTTTGATTGCGGTTAATAATGGTGTATGCCCTGCATACACACCTAACCTCACCATCAATCCCAGTTACTCGTACGCCAACAACTTGCCCTGAGAAAATTTTTGCTCTGCACTGACTACGTTAAGTTCAAATTGAGATGCCATTTTGTTCTCCTTGCGTTCCTATGAAGTTAGGGGAACAATTACATCTTACTTGCTCTTTCCACAACTTCGTCAATTGAGCCTGCCATATAGAACGCTTGTTCTGGAATATGGTCAAATTCGCCTTCTAAAATACCTTTAAAGCCACGGATTGTGTCTTTTAATGATACATATTTACCTGGTGTACCGTTGAATACTTCAGCAACAAAGAATGGTTGTGATAAGAAACGTTCGATTTTACGCGCACGTGCTACCACTAATTTATCGTCTTCAGATAATTCGTCCATACCAAGAATTGCGATGATATCTTTTAACTCTTTATAACGTTGTAATGTACCTTGTACGCCACGAGCTACGTTATAGTGTTCTTCACCCACAACTAATGGATCTAATTGACGTGAAGTTGAGTCTAATGGGTCAACCGCTGGGTAAATACCAAGTGATGCAATGTTACGACTTAATACGACTGTTGAGTCTAAGTGCGCAAAGGTTGTCGCTGGCGATGGGTCAGTTAAGTCATCGGCTGGTACATACACCGCTTGTACAGAAGTGATAGAACCCGTTTTGGTTGAGGTGATACGTTCTTGTAACACACCCATTTCTTCTGCCAATGTTGGTTGGTAACCTACCGCAGATGGCATACGACCCTAATAACGCAGATACTTCAGTACCAGCAAGGGTATAACGATAGATATTATCTACGAAGAATAATACATCACGACCTTCATCACGGAATTTTTCAGCCATGGTTAAGCCTAGTTAATGCTGCACGTAAACGGTTACCTGGTGGTTCATTCATCTGACCATACACTAACGATACTTTATCTAATACGTTAGAGTCTCGTCATTTCATGATAGAAGTCGTTACCTTCACGGGTACGCTCACCAACACCCTGCAAACACTGAGTAACCTGAGTGCTCGATCGCGATGTTACGGATTAATTCCATCATGTTAACGGTTTTACCTACACCCGCACCACCGAATAAACCAACTTTACCACCTTTGCAAATGGGACAAATTAAGTCGATAACTTTGATACCGGTTTCAAGTAATTCCGTACTGTTTGATTGTTCTTCGTAGCTTGGTGCTGCACGATGAATATCCCAGCGTTCTTCTTCGCCGATAGGACCTTTTTTTCATCGATTGGCTCACCTAACACGTTCATAATACGACCCAAAGTTTTAGTGCCCACTGGTACTTGAATTGGGTTGTGAGTATTTTCAACTTTTAAGCCACGTTTTAAACCGTCTGATGTACCGAGTGCGATATAACGAACCAGTCCACCACCTAATTGCTGTTGGACTTCAAGCGTTAAACCTGATTCTACTTTTTAACGCATCATATACTTTGGTACTGCATCTTGTGGGAATTCAACGTCAATCACCGCACCGATGATCTCGTACAATTTTTCCTGTTGCCATTACTGTTCCTCTTTTCTCAAAATTGCTGCCGCACCGGCGACAATTTCATTTAATTCATTTGTAATGCTTTGCTTGGCGAGCTTTGTTGCACACTAATTGTAATTCATCAATTAAAGTACCCGCGTTGTCTGTTGCGGCTTTCATTGCTACCATTCGAGCGGCTTGTTCAGAAGCAAGGTTATCTACAATCGCTTGATACACCTGAGTTTCCAAGTAACGAACTAATAAACTATCCAACAATACTTTGTGGATTTGGTCTATAAATATAATCCCATGAACCTTTAGTCTCTAATTCGTCATCTGCTAATTTTGGTAACGGAAGTAATTAGTGCGATAACCGGTTTTTGTGACATTGTGTTTTCAAAACGGTTATACGCCACAAACACTGCATCCACTTCTTCATTGCGGTAGGCATCAATCATTTCATTTACGATACCCACAATACGTTCCATTTCAGGATTATCGCTCAAACCAATAACTTGAGAACGCACATTTAAACCAAGACTTTGGTAAAAACTTACCGCTTTTTGAACCTACTAAGCCAAGCTCTGCACTAACGTTTTTATCTTTCCATGTTTTAAATTCATTCAATGTTGCTTTGAATAAATTGATGTTAAGACCGCCATAAGCCGCGGTCTGTAGATACGATTAAGTAACCTACTTTTTTTAATCTCACGTTCAGTTAAAAACGGGTGCTTATAACCAATGCTGCCTTTTTTGCAATATGGCTGATCACCTTACGGATAGTTTCCGAATACGGGCGAGAAGCCGACATACGCTCTTGCGTTTTACGCATTTTAGAGGTTGCAACCATTTCCATTGCTTTCGTAATTTTGCGTATTACGAACACTCGCAATTTTGGTTCTTATCTCTTTCGCACCTGCCATAATCTTTCTCCGCTAGTTAGTGATTACCATGCACCGTTCTTTTTGAAGTTCTCAACGATAGCTTTTTAATTGATCCTTGATTGAATCGTTATAATCGCCAGATTTTGCTAAATCCTTCATAAAATCAGCATGGTTGCTATTAGCGTAAGCCAATAATGCAGATTCAAATGAGCCAATACGCTCAACATCTACATCATCTAAGTGGCCAAATTCAGCAGCAAACTAAAAACAAGCGCTTGTTCACTTACTGGCATTGGCGCAAATTGTTTTTGTTTCAACAATTCTGTTACTTTTTGACCGTGAGAAAGTTGTTTACGAGTTGCATCATCTAAATCTGACGCAAACTGTGCAAACGCTGCTAATTCACGATATTGCGCTAATGCAGTACGGATACCGCCTGATAATTTTTAATTACTTTGGTTTGTGCCGCAGAACCTACACGAGAAACAGAGATACCTGGGTTTACCGCAGGACGAATACCTGAGTTAAATAAGTTAGATTCTAAGAAAATCTGACCATCGGTAATCGAAATTACGTTTGTCGGTACGAATGCTGAAACGTCACCCGCTTGAGTTTCAATAATTGGTAAATGCCGTTAAAGAACCTGTTTGACCTTTTACCGCACCATTAGTGAAACGTTCTACATAATCTGCATTTACGCGTGCTGCACGCTCTAGTAAACGAGAGTGTAGGTAGAATACATCCCCTGGGAATGCTTCACGACCTGGTGGACGACGTAATAATAATGAAATTTGACGGTAAGCGACTGCTTGTTTAGATAAATCATCATAAACAATTAACGCATCTTCACCACGGTCACGGAAGTACTCACCCATTGCACAAACCAGAGTATGGTGCAAGGTATTGTAATGCTGCAGATTCAGATGCTGATGCCACTACAACGATAGTATTAGCTAATGCACCGTGCTCTTCTAATTTACGCACTACGTTCGCAATAGTTGAAGCTTTTTGACCAATCGCAACATAGATACATTTTACGCCAGAATCTTTTTGCGCGATGATCGCATCGATTGCTAACGCTGTTTTACCGGTTTGACGGTCACCGATAATTAACTCACGTTGACCACGACCAATTGGTACCATTGAGTCAACTGCTTTATAACCGGTTTGAACAGGTTGATCTACTGATTGACGGTCGATAACACCTGGTGCAATTACTTCTACTGGAGAGAAGCCATCGTGTTCCACTTCACCTTTACCATCAATTGGCTGACCTAAAGTGTTTACCACACGACCTAATAAACCGCGACCTACTGGTACTTCTAAAATACGACCGGTACATTTTACTGTCATGCCTTCTGCTAAATCAGCATAAGGGCCCATCACTACCGCACCAACAGAATCACGTTCTAAGTTTAATGCGATTGCATAACGATTGCCCGGTAATTCGATCATCTCACCTTGCATTACATCAGCAAGACCGTGAACACGAATAATACCATCGCTTACAGAAACAATTGTCCCTGTGCTTTGTGCTTCGCTTGCCACATTAAACTGGGCAATGCGTTTTTTAATCAATTCACTAATTTCAGTTGAATTTAGTTGCATTTTTTTATTCCTCTTACAAGCTCAACGCTTGATTTAAGCGGTTTAATTGCCCACGGCTACTACCGTCAATGACGACATCATCATACTCGAATGATTACCCCTGCAATAACAGACGGGTCAATTTGACTATTTAAACGCACTTTTTACCTAAGCGTTTTTCCATCGCTTGAGCGATTTTCTTTCTTTTTGTGCTTGACTTAATTCGCTAGCTGAAAACCACTAACTACTTTCTTTTACCGCTTCATGCTCTGCACGAAGTTCGCTAAATTGCGCGAGTACGGATGGAAGGATTGCAAAGGCGTTTATTTTCAGCCATCACACGAATAAAATTTTGCCCATATTGATCTAGCTGGTCACCGCAGACATTGCACTCTGCAATTTGACCGCTTGCAAGCGAAGATGAGAGATAATCTGCCACCTGCTCATTTTTCCGCTACTGCGGCTGAAAAAGGTAAGCATCGCTTGCCATTTATCCAACTGACCTTGTTCTAAAGCAAAATCAAACGCTGCTTTTAGCGTAGGGGCGAGCTACTGTACTATATTCTGACATCTGCCCCACCTTATTATAGTTCTGCAACTAGCTTATCAATAATGTCATTGTTTGCCGCTTCATCAATAGAACGACCCACAATTTTCTCTGCACCAGCCACGGCTACGCTGCTACTTTTTTGACTGAAGCTCTTCTTGAACACGTTTACGTTCGCTTTCAACTTCCGCACGACCTTGTTCAATAATACGCTGACGTTCCACCTCAGCCTCTGCTTGCACAGATTCTAAAAATTTCATTACGTCTTTTCGTTGCTAAATCAATAATTTTTGAGCTTCTTCTTTAGCTTTAAGGATTTCTTTATCCGCTTCAGCTTTTGAGTCTGCTTGCTCTTGTTTCGCTCCGCTGATGCTAAAGCGTTAGCTATATTTGCTTGACGCTCTTCAATCGCTTTTAATAAGCGGTGGCCATACATATTTCATACAGAACGCCACAAAAAGGACGAACGCAATAAGTTGACCAATTAGTGTTGCATTTAAGTTCACAACGCCTCCTATAAAGTTAGTTAAATTACCCGAAGGTAACGCCTAGTTATTTATAGGGATTAGCCTAATAAACCGATGAATGGGTTTGCGAAGATGAATAATAATGCAATACCAACAGCGATCATTGCGATAGCATCTAAAAGACCAGCAACGATGAACATTTTAGTTTGTAAGCTGCTTGCTAACTCAGGTTGACGAGCAGAAGACTCTAAAAATTTGCCACCTAAAAGTGCGAAGCCAATTGCAGTACCAAGTGCTGCGAAAGCTAATAAAATTGATGCACCAATAATAGTTGCTGTGATTACTGATTCCATAATGTTCTCCATTAAAAGATTGAGGAATTAGTCTCTCGGCTAAGGTTTTGTTTAAGTTAAAGAAAATACAAGCGGTCTAATTTCTTTGCAAAAATTTCACTAAAATTCCACCGCTTATGGGTTCGTTTAATGATCCGCTTTGTTATAAGCGATACTCAAGTAAACAATCGTTAGCATCATAAAGATAAAGGCTTGGAGCGTAATAACCAAAATGTGGAAAATTGCCCAAACTAAATGCAATGGAATACCCAATGCTTGCAATGCAAAAATTGTCTGCCATATACATTACTGCAATTAAGATGAAGATTAACTCCACCTGCATACATATTACCGAATAGACGGAATGCCAATGAAATCGGTTTTGCTAATAATGTTACGCTTTCAAGAATGAAGTTGACAGGAATAAATGCCCAGTGATTAAAAAGGGTGGAGCGTATATTCTTTTACTAAACCACTAAAAGCCTTTTTGATTTCACTGTAGAAAAGGATTAGCCGAATACACAGATTGATATACCGAGTGTTGCACTAATATCTGCAGTTGGTACAGCACGTAAATAGTGAACACCGAATAATCCAGCGAATTGAGGAAGAAAAATCAACAGGAACTAAGTCGATGGCATTCATCACAAAAACCCAACAGAAAATGGTTAATGCTAATGCAGCCACTTTATGACGGATATGGTGAGAGGCGTGAAGGTTATCTTTTGACTAAACCATCAACCCAGCCTACAACGATTTCAACAAAACATTGTAATTTACCCGTACGCCCGTTGTCGCATTTTTTGCCACTTTACGGAATACATATAAGAAAAATGAGTGCTGATACGATCGAGAAGAATAACGTATCTAAATGCACGTTCCAAAAGCCATCACCTGTCGTTGCAAACGTAAGGTAGTGACCAATATATTCAGCAGTATTTCCAGCCATAATAAGTCCTTGATAAGGTAAAAGGTAAATTTAAAATTGTTTGATAACCACATCGGAATGAGGTTATTCAATAAAAAGCGTTATAAAATATCCGGCAAAAAGAATTGCTTGAAAATTTGGGATTCCCAGAAAACTAACAACAAGCCCTGACACAACGATAAACCACTTAATTCCTTCGCCTTGATAAAAGCGGTCATGCTTGTTTGACTAATTTTCTAAAAGAAAACCCAATAAACAAAAATAGTGGGCAATAAATATAATTAAAGAACCACTTAACACAGAAAGCATCGCTTTCGATGCTAAAACTGCGTAATGGCAATCATCAATCCAATCAATACTAATTGAATTTTAAAGGCTTTTAGGTACCGTTGTTTTGCACGATTGATTACAGCAGACATCGCTTAATTTCTCATTTTAAAAATAGGCGAAACTCGCCTCTGTAAATCAATAAAAATCAACCCTAAATTATACGTAACCTTACGGAGTATTCAACCAAAAAATACGCAATTCTGGGGCATAATTTTAAATAATTTGTTAAAAATTCGTTACATCAGCCAAACTAGTTAAAACTGAAAAAATTTCTCCAAAAATGGGCATTTTTCATTACGCTTTTCAAACATTACTTTTCTAAAAATTGACCTAAGACTGTTTGTAAAATAGCGACCATTTCTTCAGCAGATTCATGACGACCTCGTCGAATCCATTCATCGAGTGCACCAAAGCAAATCCCCATGGTCGTCGATTTTTGCATAAAGCTTTAGTATTTGGTTGTTCTGGCTGAGCACCAGTGACTGTGCGTAAATAATATAAAAAGAGGTGAGAAAGATTTTGCTGATAAAAGTAAATCAACCACTCATGTAGATGATCAATAGATTTAAACATCGCAATCAATTTTTCTTGCGTGCTTTGAGCCTGATATTTTTGAAAAATTCATCCATTGACTTTTCAAAGAGATATTTCACTAATAGATCCTCTTTAGAGTCAAAATTACGATAAAACGAAATTCGACTCACCCCTGCTAATTTTGAAATTTCAGTAATAGTAATCTCTTCAAAGGGTTTCTTTCGCATCAAGATAAACAACGCCTCAGTGAAGCTTTCTTTTTATCACAAAGTTCAAATCATACTGTTACATTTTGGTGAGTTTGTTTCAGTTTTGGGCGAAAGTGTTGACGGTTATTTTTAAATCCCGAAAAATACGCCCTAGTTTTTAACGCATCATTTAGACGTTTATTTTTAACTACTCGGAGAGACTCATGAAAAATTTAGTGAGCAAAATGTTAGTTTTAGTGGTTGTTGCTTCATCAGTGACAGCTTGTGGCCTGAGAGGTTCACAGCGAGATACCGCAACAGGTGCCGTACTTGGTGGCGTAGCCGGCGGACTAATTGAGGGCAATACTACCCTCTACGGTGGTCGGTGCAGCAGTGGGTGGCTTAGTCGGTAGCCAGTGGAATCGTTAATCACCTTTATGTGAGGTCACTATGAAAAATGGATCGTAAAAGCGTGTATTGCTTATTTATTGGGGCTAATGCACAAGCATTAACATCGTTCGTAACACGATACTGCGGTGGGCGCAGTATTAGTGCGGGTCGCTGGCGCAGTGGTGGGCAATGATGTCACATCAACCATGGCTGGCGCAGCCCTCGGTGGTGTAGTGGGTAGCCAATGGAACGCGCATAAAGAAGAAAGACATCGTGCTAAGCATGAAAGAGAACATCGCCATCATCACGAAGGCTTCCGTCCCTGCGCGTTATGAATATGATGATTTTGATGGTCGCTACCACAGACCACATAGACCAAAAACACCATAAACATAAACCACATCATCACGATGATGATTAAATCAAAAATAAATTCATTCAGTTAGCAAAAATCCAAATAACTTTATTCAATCCATCGAACCAAACGGCTAAGCTTTATGACAAAGTTTAGCCGTTTTATTTTACCGTTTTTAGCCTTTTTAGACGTCTAGACATATACAAGCGGTCATACTTACAATCGGCAAAAATTTAAAAAGGATATTTTTGTGTTAGAACAACTCTTAATGAGCCTTCCATTTATGGATGCTGCACGTGCAAGCTCGTGATTGATGCTTTGGCCAATGGTTGAAGCTGCCGTGCTAGTTTCCATTCCACTGGCGATTGCTTCTTTTTATTATTGATGATTATTGCCGTGGTGGTTGCGCTCATCCGCATTTCGCCGTCTAACGGTATTGTTCATCGTCTATTGCTTTGCCTTTTGTGAAAAGGCTATATTTCTATCATTCGTGGCACACCAATGTTGGTGCAAATTTCTGTAGTGTTCTATGGTCTTCCGGCTATGGTGTTTTCATCGATCCCAATTCCAGCTGCGATTATCGGCTTCTCACTGAAATATTGGGGGCTTATGGTTCAGAAACGGTGCGAGCTGCCATTTCCTCCGTGCCCAAAAGGACAATGGGAAGCAGGCTTTACCATCGGCATGACCTATATGCAAACCTTCCGCCGCATTATTGCGCCACAAGCATTTCGCGTTGCTGTGCCGCCATTACAACACTTTTATTGGTTTATTTAAAGACACCTCGCTTGCCCTCGGTGGTTACCGTTACTGAAATGTTCCGTGTTGCTCAACAAATGGCCAATATGTCTTATGACTCTTTTGCCTGTTTATATTGAAGCTGGACTGATTTATTGGTGCTTCTGTTGGGTACTCTTTTTAATTCAAGCGAAACTAGAACATCGCTTTTAACTGATTTGTATGAAACTAAGATGATAAAAATAAGCAATATTCACAAAAACCTTTGGTGAAAACACCATTTTAAAAGGGATTGATTTAAACATTGAAAAAGGGCAAGTAGTGGTCATTTTAGGGCCTTCCGGCTCAGGAAAACAACTTTTTGGTGCTGTTTAAATGCGCTAGAAATGCCGGAGCAAGGCACAATCACATTTGAAGATGGCGCGCCATTAACTATTGATTTTCGGCAAAAACCGAACAAAAAGAGATTCTTGCCTTGCGCCGTAAATCAGGCATGGTGTTCCAAAACTATAATCTATTTCCGCATAAAACTGCGCTCGAAAAGTGATGGAAGGACCTGTTTTTGTTCAAGGAAAAACACAGCTCAAGCAAAATCTGAGGCTTTTAGCTGTATTGACGAAGAGTTGGGTTATCTGATAAAGCGAATCTATACCCATTTCAGCTTGGTGGGTCAGCAACAACGTGTGGGATTGCGCGAGCATTGGTGATTCAACCTGCTTTAATGCTTTTTGATGAACCCACTTCCGCACTTGACCCTGAATTAGTGCAAGATGTGCTCAATCACCATGAAAGCACTTGCCAATGATGGTTGGACAATGGTGGTGGTAACACACGAAATTAAATTCGCATTAGATGTCGCGGATATTGTGATTGTGATGGATGGTGGCGTGATTGTTGAACAAGGTTCGCCAGATCAACTCTTTAATCATCCACAACACGAGCGAACTAAACGCTTTTGCAACAAATTCGAGCATAGTCCTATAAACAAGCGGTCTGATTTTGTAAAAGTTTTGCAAAATTTAGACCGCTTGTCTTTTGAACAGGGAACTTCATCCCCATTTTTAGCTACTCATGTTTACCATCCCTCGATAAAAAGGAAACTGATATGGACTTTAACAACATTTTAAATCAGGTGCTTAACGTAGCAAAAGAAACCTTCAACGACACTAAAAACGGCAACAGTACGCAAGATAAAATCACCAAAGTCGGTGGTGGCGCGGCGGCACTTGGGTTGCTTTCTATGTATAGGCAGAAAAGGTGAGCGGGTTTAGCTAAATTCAGGATCACTGGCAGCATTAGGCAGCCTTGCTTACCAAGCTTATCAAAAATACCAAGCACAGAATCAGCCTGCACAAGAGGCGTTAAATGAAAGTGCTTTTTCAGCTGACCGATCAGGGCAAATATTATTTTTACTGCCACGATTTCGCAGCAGCCGCTGATGGGAAATTACGGAGAGAAGAACGCCGCCATTCTTCCAAGAAGCAGGCGACGATGCAGAAGTGCAACAATGGCTAAACAAGCGTCATGGCTAATCCATTAAGTGCTGCACAAATTGGGGCAAAAAGTGGAAAATAATCCAGCAATCGCAGCGCAAGTTTATTTAGCCGCTCGCGTTGTGTGCAAAGAATTAAGTCGCAAAGAAATTATCTTCTTGGCAAATCTTTGCAGCCTTTACATTTAGATGAAGCGCTAGTTGAGCAACTCGAAGCGCAAGCAGGTTTATAAAAATCAGGAGAGGTTAACCTCCTTTTTTCCATCTAGCGAATTAACGCTTTGGTTCTTCCACATTTTTCAATAAGGCGTATTTTTCAATCCAGCCAATTACACCCATCTAAATTTTCTTTTTCATTAAGTTGGTAAAGATAAATGGTTGACCGTTACGCATACGGCAGCATCACGTTCCATGACACTTAAATCAGCACCAACGAATGGCGCCAAGTCAGTTTTGTTAATCACTAATAAGTCTGAACGGTAATACCTGGACCACCTTTACGCGGGATTTTTCGCCCTTGTGCGACGTCAATCACGAAAAATAGTCACATCCGCCAAATCTGGGCTAAAGGTGGCAGATAAGTTATCACCACCAGATTCAATAAAGACGATTTCTACATCGGGGAAAAGCGCGCGACCATTTCATCAACGGCTTCTAAGTTCATAGACGCATCTTCAGCAGAATTGCCGTGTGGGCAACCGCCCTGTTTCCACGCCCATAATTCGCTCTGGCGGAAGTAGGCTATTTTCGTTGAAAACATTCCGCATCTTCTTGGGTATAAATATCATTGGTGATCACCGCTATGATATTTTGACGCAATTTCACGAGTCAGTTTTTCGATTAACGCGGTTTTGCCCGCGCCAACAGGGCTCAGCTACGCCAATTTTAATGTAGTTACGCATAATGTTCCTTTTGTGTTGATATCGTATAGGCTCATTCTTATCACCTCTGCGATATGTAAAAATTTAATAAAAATGACCGCTCTTACGACATATAAAGTCGCGTATAAAGCACTTCGTGCCGCATGGAGCGGATGTCATTTGCGAGAGTTGCTGCACCTAGCCAATCAAGATTAGGCTCAAGGCTTAATTCGACAGTTTCGCAAGAGCGCACTACGCAAATCAAACAGAATATCTTGCCCATCCATTTGGCTGAGCGGAATGAGTTTTCACGCCATTGGTAATGGTACCAACTGCTGCATTGTAGTAAAACGCATACAGGTATCCGCTTTGCTAAGCCCCATCGCTTGTGCCACCATAGCAAACACAATCGGAAAATAGCCTGCACGGTTTTATTTCTGAATCGCTTGCTGAAATTGGCTCAACATTGGGTGTTGTTCATAGCGATAAAAATTTTAATAACCGCACGCCGAGTTTAAAACTGCCTTCGCGACTTTCTCGCGCAATTTTGGTCGCAGATAACGAATGGTCTAATTCACACAAACGATCAAAAATCATTGGCAGCCATGTGCTTTCAAATGCGAGCGAAAGATAAGCGCCATCGTTATACACCCAGTTTTCGCAAAAGTTGGTTTGCACATATTCTTCTAGGGCTTGGTTTTCGTCGAAACAACGCCTTGTTGAACGAAAGGTTTCTAAACCATTTGAATGGTTAAACCCCTGATTGGCAAAAGTGGGGTCAACTAAGTGCAACAATGCGCCTAAATCTGCTAGGCTTCGGTTTAATGTTGGTGCCAATTGCCGTCTCCATGATGGTGATAGCCGTGATGATCGTGCGAATGACTCATGCGAATGACCCGTGCCCTTGTGCAGAATTTGTTTTAACGCTTGGCTTAAACGGCGTTCAGCTTTTTGCGGATGAAATCCCGCCGCTTGTAACCACTCGAACATTGGTTTATCGTAAGGTAATGTCACTCATCACCATCTAAAAAGAGAGAGCAGAATGTTTATTGCCGATCTCATAACAAGCCTGCGCCATTTCTGCGCAAGGTTTTCGGCGATAGCACAATCACTTCACTTGGTAAAATTTCAATCGCAATCACTAATTTCATCGCTGATAAACACCACATCATCGTGTTTTCAAACGTTGTCCTTCTTTTAGCAAGCGAAAAGCGACTCGCGCCCCGTATTTGTGGTTTTTACGCAGAATATTGCTGCTCACTTTCATACCACCGCAATGCCATGCGTTCAATGGTTTGATGTGTAATCTGCCTTTCAGTTTTGAAGGCTAGTTAAATCGCCCAGAATGGTATCCATAATGGAAGGATTGATAATGATTTTCATTTTTGTATAACTTACTTTTCTTCGCCATTGAGAGGCAATGCTGCCTCTCTACCCTCTTGCTAGAGGGATTTTCTTTAGAAATTTGTTGTCACCTGACTAATTTATATTTGCCATATCAAAGTAGAACAATGATGTAAAAAGTCTCGTTTTATTCTTCCCTCTTAGCAAAGAGGGGTAAGGAGATTGGCAGAAGGAAAACAGAGAAATTAGGTTATTTAGACCAATTTCGTGACGCCACAAAATGGTTACAAAGTTGGCTTTTGTCTCGCTTAAAACCTCATATTTTTCATTCATCTCTCGCTGCCCAAGCGGTTAAATTTGGAAATTCTTTTTGCAAGATCTAATCCAATTTTTCTCGCTCTAAATAAGAACCAATCAATGACTGCAACCGCCGTTAACGTACCAATGTTTAATTCCGTGCCAAACGGTTTTAAATCTGCTCAAGTCTTGCAAAAACTTTTGACGGTTACGTTTGAGTTGTTGATGGCGACTGTCCACCATTCACTTTCAGGGCGAAGTATTTTTCAGCCATCATCGGCACGGTATTTTCCATAATGCCATCGGCTAAATTATGCAACGCTAACGCTGCCCAGCGTGGTTTGCCACTTCTCTGAATGAGTTTAGGCCTCTACCTGCCTTTTTGGTCAAGATATTCGCAAATGAGCAAACCGCCATAAAGCCAATTACCACAATTACGTTCTAACGCTGGCACTTTCACCCAGAGGATTTGCCTGATTATGCGCAGAGTTAGCATCAAATGATGAAACCAATTTTTAATCAGTTCTGTTTTGTCTAATAGTTGTTGATATTTCAACGTTACCAGCACTTTTACGTACATACGGGCTGGTGGTGGAGTACCAAAGTTTCATTGTAAATTATCTCTAAAATTTGACCGCTCTTTTTCTGCTTAGAACATAAAAATATCGTTGTCCCAATGGCACCGTATCGACGGGTTCGCAGGTAATTAACTCACCATCTACACGCACTTCATAGCGTTCTCGGATCCACCGTAATTTCAGGTGTTGCATTGTTGTGAACAAGATCTTTTTACCCACACTGCGGCAGCCTTTCACGGCAATGGTCTTTTGTGTAAACCGAATTTTGCACGAATATCCGCTTTTTCAGCTGCTTGTGAAACGAAGAATACTGCAGTTTGTGCTGTTGCTAAGCCTTGTGCACTTATACATTGGGCGATAGAACACGGGTTGCGGTGTTGGAATTGAGGCATTTGGGTCGCCCATTTTCGCATAGCTACAAAGCCTTTTTAATCACCACTTCCGGTTTTACCCCAAAGAACATCGGTTTCCATAACACGATATCTGCAATTTTGCCCACTTCTAACGAGCCAATATGATCCGCAATACCGTGTGCAATTGTTGGGTTGATGGGTGTATTTCGCAATGTAGCGTTTAATACGGAAGTTATCGTTTCCTTCATTGCCTCAGCTCACCACATTGCATTTTCATTTTTATCTGCGGTTTGCCATGTACGAATAACGACTTCGCCAATACGTCCCCATCGCTTGAGAGTCTGAACCATAATCGAGAATACGCCCATATCATGCAAAAATATCTTCTGCTGCAATGGTTTTCAGGACGGATACGGCTATCAGCGAATGCTACGTCTTCTGGTACACGTTTATCTAAGGATGGCAAACCATCAACATATCCAAATGTTCATCAATGGTATTTTCGTAAATGGACGAGTTAGTTGCGGAAGCTGGCAGCACATTGGATACATCGCTGCTTTAATAATATCTGGCAGAGCGTGTCCGCCCTCGCACCTTCGGTAGTGGAAGGTGTGAATCACACGTCCATCAATTGCTTTTCATGGTATCTTCTAAAAAGCCACTTCATTTAGCGTGTCGGTGTGAATTGCCACTTGAATATCCATTTCATCTGCCACTTTTAACGCAGAATCAATTACTGCAGGCGTTGCGCCCCCAGTCTTCAAGTGATTTTAAACCCAATGCACCCGCTTCAATTTGTTCACGTAGCGGATCTCAAAAGTTGAACAGTTTTTGCCGAAAAGCCCACGTTGACTGGTAAAGCTTCGCCGCTTGGAACATGCGTTCCATAGTACCACGCACCCAGGTGTACAAGTCGTTGCGTGTGTACCATCTGCCGGGCCTGGTTCCGCCACCAATTAGCGTGGTAACGCCACTTTCAATCGCATGTTGTGCTTGTTGAGGGCAAATAAAGTGAATGTGGGTATCGATACCGCCAGCGGTCGTAATCAAAATGTGCACCGTTATGTACTTCCGTGCTAGCACCAATAATCATGTTTGTGTAACGTTATCCATGGTGTCAGGGTTACCCTGCTCGACCGATGCCGACAATACGCCCATCGCGAATACCAATATCGGCTTTGATAATGCCTCACTTCGCATCAATGATCAGTACGTTGGTAATGACAAAAATCCAATACATTTGATTGTCGCGAGTTGCTGCACAACTTTGCGCCATGCCATCACGCACGCTTTACCGCCACCAAATTTACACTCATCACCTTTGGTTAGGAAATCTTGTTCAATGGTCGCCTATAAATTGGTATCACCTAAACGGACCTTTATCGCCAACGGTTGGGGCTATAAGTTGCTAGCATATTGCGCTCTGAAATTGTTAATGCCATCTTGCCCTACCTTATAATTCTGCCAACAATTTTGATTATGAAGTCGTAAATAGTTTGTGAGCCACCAAAAGCCACTTAACTCGACTGATTTACACTTCACCCGGTTCAAAACGTACTGCATTGCTACAGATGGAACATTTAGATCGCATTCCACGCGCCAAAGTGCGGTCAAATTTACAAGCATGATTGGTTTCAAAGAAATGGTAATGGGAACCGACTTGAATTGCATGGTCGCCTGAATTGGTTACTTCGATTGTGACGGTTTTTCTGCCAACATTGGCAATAATATCGCCTTCAGCCAATTGGTACCACCAGATCATTTTATTTAAATCCTTCTATTTTGTACCTTTTATGAAAGTCTCACCCTTTGAAAAGAGGCTGGGGAGATGCGTTATAACTTACGACAAAGTCGAATTTTTTCTGCTATTCCCCTTCCCCCTTTACAAAGAGGGGAAATTTTCTTTTATTCTAATCGGATTGTGCACGGAACAAGCTTCGTGCCATCTGGGAAAGTTGCTTTCAATTTGTACTTCATGCACCATCTCAGCGACGCCTTCCATTACATCTTCAACGGTGAGCAGGGTTGCACCATATTGCATCACCTCCGCTACGCCCATACCATCTCTCGCAGCTTCTTGTAAAATGGCTTGCAATGTATGCGATTGCCTCAGGATAGTTTAATTTACCACGCGCTTTGCGTTTTGCAGCCAGCTCACCAGCCAGAGCATCAATTTTCTCTTGTCTCTTTGATGCTAAAATGCATATAAACCTTCTTATGATTGTGATTGTTTAAACAAATTTACGCCTTCGGCGTGATTTATCTACGCGTTTAGATAAGCCCAACACCATGGAAATAGCTTAGAAACGCACGATTCTATCGGCTAGATTTCTTTCGCCAAATGCGAGATCGTGCAGCAAATAATCATGGGCAGCGGTACTCCTTTAATAAAAAGCAGTTAATTTTGCTTATTTGCATCTAGCCCAGTGGTTGGCTCATCTAATAACAACACTTGCGGTTGCATGGTTAGGCACGCCCGCCAATGCGGTAAAGTTTTTCTCAGAAAGCAAATTGACTGGACGATCTTGGTAAGATGCGTGATGCCCAATTTTCGGTTGTATCAGGGCATCATCAAGGCTTTCTGCTCGCTTTTTGCCTTGCTTTAAACAAATCCAAACGCCACATCCTCAGCACGGTAGCCGAAAAGCCGATCTTCCGCATTTTGAAAGCAACGACTTGATGCCCGCGAATTGGCATGCAAAATCAGCCTCTTTTCGCATCTCAAACCAATAAAGGCTACCTGCAGCTAACGGCACAGCCCAGTAATGCCATTGCTAGGTGCAGCGCATTTACCGCTCCCGATTTCTCCTTGCAAGACCGTACTCTTTTCGGTATCGGGCTAACGGGAAAATTTAAGTCAGAAATGACCGCTTGTTGACGATTGCAGACACGGTTAAATTTTCGGTTTGTAAAATCAGCATCAGATCGTTAAACCCTTCCGCCTTCATCGCCTGTTCTGCTCAGGCTTTGACCATCGCATGAATTAACAACAACGCCACGCGCTGCAAGCATACACTTTAATGCAAAACGCTGCACTGAGGTTGGAAGCCACGGGCGCAGCCATCTCCATTTTGCCATTCAATTCCGCTTCCACAAACTGACGCGTAACGAACGCTCAAAACAAACAGATGAACCAATCGGCAGCAGTGCCTGGCGCCTGGCTTGTACTACAGTGCGTGTCAGTACGTGCATGAAGCGACAACCAAATTGAAAGCGTCAATGAGATTCATTCTCAGACTAATTGCAGTGTTGCTTGAGTGATACCGGTAGCGGATTAAGCAACAATCCCGTGTCGGGTTCAATCTCCAGCTTACGCGAGCCAAATCAGCAAACTGAATAGGTGAGTTTAAGCCAACGTTTCAGTAAATGTTTTTGGCTGATGGCTGTGCAAAAACACCACCCAAAACAGCCACCGCAAGCGGTCAAAATAAACAGCAAAGATTTACCGATTGATATGGCGCTAATCACAATGCTGGATAAAAAGCATAAATTAGCCGATAACGAGGGGAAAACAGCGTTTCATTCAGCATTCTCAAAAGCGGAAGGTAACATTTTAGTTAGCGTGAGCAATCGCCAACACTAATTAAAACTATCGTCAACGAATACAGGTAAATGAGAAACTGCGCTAAACCAATTAAGTCGTGATACTGATTAGCTGCCATCAAAAGCTACCACCACTGAAGCCAGGTAGCGCCGCACCGCCAACACCACTACCCAGCAGATAAAATGCCACTCACGACGAGGCCGCTGGCGACAAACATTTGCTTTTTAGCCGCGGAAGACACAGAGATCTGACCACCACCGCAGGTGCAGTGCCATATAATGCAAAGATTAACACCCAATACTGCCAAGTTTCACCAAATGAAAACATTAAGGCTTGCAGGGTTAATGCTATCAGACAGGCAGGAACATACTGCCAGCCCAGAAATAAGCCAGCAATGCCACTGTAAGATGAGATGCACACCGCCAATCTCGCAACCGGAATATGAATGGGTGCTCGCGACATGCTGCCGGAAAACAACGCGGTGTAAGCGCAAGCTTATCACCAGTCATCAAGCCAATCATCACAACCCAGCACCGCTCCAACAGCACCACGTCAAGGTACTGCTATGCAATACGCCTTCAGATAAGTGGTGGCATTAGTAGCGGCCCCGTTTGCTTTTTAACATGCCCAAAACCGAGTTAGAAACCGAGAATATGTAACCGATGCTTCCCAACACATCTCGCCAATAGATTTTATGTAGTCACTAATTTCTTCTCGTAACAGCGATTTCCGCAGCGCTCACTGAAGCCGTGGTATCGGTGGCAAACACTGCTTTAGTTTGCACGACCGCCCTCAACACGATGCCCTTCCATCCCTTCCACCACAACCGTAAAAGTGCTGTGTTTGATTCAGGGCAGGCTAAAATGCCCTGAAGCATCTGTTTTACCAGCAAACGGTCGGAGAAGCTTCTGTTTTATCATTACTTCAACACAGGGTCAGCAGCAGGAGTTTGATCTGGAATAGGCTCACCAGAAAATGGTACTATCATTGCATAGTCTCGCAACAATGCAGACTATGCCATCGCCGAATTGGTAAAAACAAGCCTAAATGACCGCTTGTTGCAAGATTTTGGGAGAAAATTTCATCCAAATGCGCCTCTTTAATTCACATCAAAGGTCAGCATATATTCATATGCGAACGATCGGTATAATCCGATTATCTGTAACCTCTTCAAACTCCGCCCACACTTTTATTAAAACCTTTAGTTGGTGTGAATTTAGCGATGCCTTGCGCATTGATAGTTCAAACGGTTTATCTTCACCTAAACTCCTACTTTTAATTCCTTTCCAACTGGTTTGCCATTTTTCAATACTAAAAATCTCTAACGAGCTTACCTGCTTCTGGTTTGCTTTGTGGCACTAATTCATAGGTCATATTGTGATATTTGGCGTATGCATTATCATCCCATTTCACAATTGATTTACCCAGTTTAATGGGGTTGATGAAAGTTCCGCTTCAGGGACTTCACGTTTGTCCTCTCGACGTATTTACCGCTCGGTAATTTTGACCAGACACCATTATTGAAAAGCGCGTAATAAAATGACTGCACCTTTATCACCAACAACTGCTTCGCCTTATTACCTTCTTTAGTTTGGAAAGTAACTCGCGTATCGTGAACCATCCTTTTCATCAATATAACGAACGCGCTTGACTTTCGCTTCAGGGTAAAAATTCTGGGGTTTCATGTCCGAATTTCAGCACATACCGTTGATTTGCGGTTGGTTCAAACCAAACATTGTGGGCTTGAGCGGAAAATGTTGCACAAAGTGTGGTTAAAAATAAGGATAATTTAAGCGTTTTCATAAGGATTCTCCAAGTCACCAAACGTGGCGCGAATTTTAACTTAAAATATCTACTCTTTAAAAATTAAAATCACTAATTTTAAAGCTGAAGCGGATTTTTGAATAATAAAACAAACAAGCGGTTAAATTTGCAAAAACATTCTGGCAAACCAACCGCTTTGTCAATGAAGCTTTAACGAGCAAAAACTATTTTACGCCAATATCTTGACCGAAAAATTGCTCGCCTAATCAACGTTCCATCTTTTTGCACCAACAATTGCTGCATCAATTTTTCGCCAAAGCTTCTTGGTTACCTTTGTTCTGCCACTCAAACCTCGCTCCAACTCTTGTCAGCTGATTGCCATCAGCTAATCGCTAAATCTGCTTTTGGATTTTTCTTTAAATAATCCAATACAGCTAATGAATCATTAAAAGTGACATCCGCGCGTTTAGTTTCAATCACTTTAATACTTTGTGCTAGACCATCAACTGGAACAAGCACTGCTTCATATTTCTTCGCTAATTCACCATAGTTTGAAGCTAGAGATTGCGCCGCTCTTAAACCTTTTTACCTGTTCTGGTGCAGTAATCTTTTGATTCTTTAGGTGCTGCAAGCACAGCGCCAGACCAGTTATAAGCTTCTGATTTATCAAAAGTAGCTTTACGCTCTGGCGTGTTAATGCCACTCTGATTTGCTACTAAGTCAAAACGTTCAGCTTTTAGCCCCGCCAACATTGAATCCCAGTTGGTTTCTTTAAATTCGACTTTAACGCCTAATTTTTCTGCGACTGCACGTGTTACTTCAACATCATAGCCGGTTAACTTACCGCTTTCATCATGATAAGTGAATGGCGCATAAGTGCCTTCGGTGCCAACTGTAATGACGCCTTTTTGATTGATTCTCTCAATTGCTTCTTGCCATCGCCAATGAAGAGGTGGCTAACGTTGCTGCGACCAGTTAATGCTGAAATTTTTCTTGAACATAAATACTCATCCTTTATGAAACCTGTCAAAATTGGTTGCTAATGTAGAAGGGAACTCGCGCTCGTGCAAATAACTAAAGGTTATATCTTTAAATGAAATGTTTGGTTCTTCCGTTAACGCACCAACCAAGCGCCACAACAATGTTTAAATCCCTGAACCACAAATACATGGCTGTTTTTGGTCTCGGTAATGGCACAGTCGATCAACAAAGTACCAGTGATTTTCAATTAACACAAAGAAAGAGTGTCTTCATGTGCTTCAACGCCCATTTCCGCTTTGAAAAATGCTTTGAAATGTACCAAGCTATGCGTTTGGGCGTGATGAATGGCTGGTGACGTAGAATTCTCAAGCCCTGCCAATTTGTTTCTTCTGCCCAATTTTGCATCGCGTGTTGATCTAACAACGCCTGTTGGGCCGGAACTGTCGTTTCTACAATATAGCCAATATGACACAACGTATAAGCACTATAGCGTGAACGCATTAACACATTCAGCACTTTCTAGCTGCGCCTTATGCTGATGATAGGGAGCGCAGCAATCCAAATAATATTGACCAGATTGGCAAGGACACATTGATTTAGCTCATATTCTTTCTCAAATTTTACTTAATGGAATATCAGCAAACAATAAAAAGCGTGACAAACCCCATGTGGATAACTTTGTGAAAAGTTTCCAGAAAAGCTGAGTGTTTTCCCAACAACTTTCCATCATAGATTTTTAGCTGTGATAACTTACTATTTTATCCACAACCTATTCCGATAAGATAATCAACCTGAACTCAACTTTATTTCGTAATTAAACTATTGATCTCATTTTTATATTTTTAGGTTATCCGCAAAATGATCTGCTAATAATGATCGCTAATAAAGATCTTTAAAATAGATCTGCATTCATTTATAGCGCGATCTCAAAATTCAGATCTTAACTCTATAAAAATGCCTTTTCCAGATTGCATCATTTATACAAAATGCGCTCTTATTAGATTGAAGAAAAAGAAGGCTATACGATTTATCAAGAACAATATGACGTCATTGTTGTCGGTGGCGGCCATGCCGGCACGGAAGCTGCATATAGCGCCAGCGCGTATGGGATTAAAACGCTATTATTAACACATAATGTTGATACTCGGCCAAATGTCTTGCAATCCGGCAATTGGCGGGATCGGTAAAAGGACACCTTTTCGTTAAAGAGATCGATGCAATGGGTGGTGATGCAGGCGAAAAGCGACCGATGTGCTTGGATCCAATTTCGAACATTAAATAGTCTCAAAAAGGGCCTGCGGTCTCGGGCAACTCCGCGCTCAAGCCGATCGCACTTTATCGTCAAGTGTTCGCACCATAATAGAAAACCAACCTAATTTTAGATATTTTCCAGCAAGAAGTCGTTGATATTTTAGTTGAAAATCACCGCGCTTGTGGTGCGGTAACCAAATGGGCTTAATTTTTAAAGCGAAAACTGCCGCCATCTTAACGGCAGGCACCCTCTTGGCAGGAAAAATTCGGCATCAGTTAGATAATTATATTGGTGGACGCGCAGGCGATCCTGCCGCGACCGTATTAGCAGAAAGATTACGTGATCTCGAATTTCACGTGTTGATCGCCTAAAAACAGGAACGCCACCTCGCTTAGATGCGCGCACAATTGATTTTTCTATTCTTGCTCAATCAACATGGTGATGCAGAGCTGCCCGTGATGTCACTGCGGGAAAAGCGGAAGACCACCCACGCCAAATTCCTTGCTATATCACGCACACAAATACCCAAACCCATGACATTATTCGATGAATTTAGATCGTAAGTCCCGATGTATACTGGAATTATCGAGGGATCGGTCCGCGTTATTGTCCATCGATCGAAGACAGCCATGCGTTTTGGTGATCGTAATGGACATCAGATTCATCTGGAACCTGAAGGGCTTTTCAACGATTGAAGTTTATCCAAACGGTATTTCAACCAGTTTGCCGTTTGATGTTCAAAAATGGGCATCGTCCACTAATGAAAGGTCTAGAAAATGCACGCACTATCAAGCCAGGCTAGGGCGGCGATTGAATATGACTGACCTCGTGATTTAAAAACCGACGCTGGAAACCAAAGGTATTGGTGGATTATTCTTTGCTGGTCAAATTAACGGCACAACAGGATATGAAGAAGCGGCTGCACAAGGCTTATTAGCTGGCATCTAACGCAGCTTTACAAGTTCAAGGAAAAGAACCTGGTTCCCAAGCCGTGATCAGGCTTTATACCGGTGTATTGGTCGATGACCTTGCACGTTAGGAACGAAAGAACCTTACCGCGTCTTTACCTCTCGTGCGGAATACCGCTTTGTTATTACGCGAAGATAATGCAGATATTCGTTTAACACCGATTGCTCATCAATTTGGACTAATTGATGAAGCGCGTTGGCGTCGTTTCAATGAAAAATGGAAAATATTGAGAAAGAGCGTACACGTTTACAACAACCTGGGCACATTTGCAGATGGCAAATTTAACCGAGTTGAATGCGATGCTAAATAGCCCACTGGCGCGTGAAGCGAGCGGCGAAGATTTAATTCGTCGTCCTGAGATGTCTCTATGAAAAACTGACTCAAATTGAGCCATTTGCGCCAGCCTTAGCCGATAAACAGGCCGCTGAATGTTGAAATCATGATTAAATATCAAGGCTAGTATTGAACATCAATTAAATGAAATTGAGCTGCAAACGCCATGAAAATACCCTAATTCCTGCTGAGTTTGATTATGACAAAGTTGATAGCTTATCCAACGAAGTTCGCGCGAAACTAATGCAACATCGCCCAGTTTCTATCGGGCAGGCTAGCCGAATTTCAGGGATTACACCAGCTGCGATTTCTATTTTATTGGTCAGTTTGAAAAACAAGGGATGCTCAAACGCGGCGAACTTTAAAGGTTGGTAAAATGAAAGCAATTAGACCGCTTGCTAAATCAAGCAAATTTGCAATTAATAGAAAAACAGCGGCAATAGCTGCTGGATTTTGTTCGCCTTTTTGAGATAAATGGAATAAGGCATATAACTTAACATCGGTTCGTGATCCGCAAGAGATGCTGGTTAAGCATATTATGGATAGCTTGGTAGTAGTGAGCATCTAGAAGGTCAATCTTTTATTGATGGTAGGAACTGGCCCTGGGCTTCCTGGCATTCCATTAGCAATTATTAACCCAGAAAAAGTTTGTGCTGTTAGATAGTCTCGGTAAACGTATTACGTTTATCAAAAATGCGCTACGGGAGCTTGTGAGATTAGCAATGTTACACCCGTGCAGAGCCGTGTTGAGGAAATATCAAGCAGTGCAATTTGATGGAGTGTTAGCTCGTGCCTTTGCGTCTCTTGAAGATCATGGTTAATAGGTCATCACTACCAAATGAAACAGGGCGATTTTATGCACTAAAAAGGTGTTTATGATGAGGCTGAAGCTAGCGCGATTACTCGTGCGGTTTGTGTGGAAAAGGTGATTCCACTACAGGTGCCTGAATTAGTTGCATGAACGCCATTTAGTGGTATTGAAAAAGCATAATAAAAATGCCAGGAAGTTAACTACTTTTGGCGTTTTTATGATTAGCCAAAAGTATTAAGTATAGGTTTTTAGTCTCAAGTGTTGCTATTTTTCTTTTTCGTTGTAAACTCCTGAAAGCGTTGAGTGAGTTGCGCTGATGGTTTCCAAACCTCTGCTGGATGAAGCGCCAGTGAGGCTTACTTGTTCAGTAAATTGCGTTGATCTCTCATCTCAACATCAAAGTGGCTTAATAGATGTGAGACTGTATTAAATTGTTCATAATTACATCTTAAGTAATAAGTTGAACGTAATACTTTTCTTTTTGTTTTTAACTGCTAATAAGGCTTGTACCCCACCACCGTAAGCTTTAACCAGCCCGCCCTGTGCCTAGTAAAATCCCCGCCATAATAACGCACGACGACCGCGGTAATTTCTCCTAAACCTGAACCCAGTAACAATTGAGTACGGGTTTACCTGCGGTGCCTGCTGGCTCGCCATCGTCAGAAAAACCCATATTGTTGCGAATCGGTTGCGTGCCCTGCAACAGTTGCCCAACACCAATGTCGAGCATGAGGGTGAAGAGCCTTCATTTCTTGCCAAAAAGCTTTTGGCTTTGCGTCATATTTTCCGTATGACGTAAATAAGTCAGAAAGCGGCTTTTTGATCTCTCTTCAAAAAGTACGTCCGATTCGGGGACAAAGTATTCCATAGGCGTTAGCATTATTCAGTTATCGTTATGTGATTTTAGCAAAAAAATAGCAAAATCCGACCGCTTTGTTGCGCCAAACATGGTCTTTTTACCCTAATCAGCTAAAATTTTGGCTATTCTTGCTTTGAAAAACGGAACCATTATGTCAACACTTAATATTATTTTTGCCGGCACACCAGATTTTGCAGCACAACATTTACAAGCTTTTATTAGAATCAGAACATAACGTGATTGCAGTTTATACTCAACCAGATAAGCCAGCTGGTCGAGGCAAAAATTACAAAGCCAGCCCGGTTAAACAACTGGCTGAACAACACCAAATTCCAGTTTATCAACCGAAATCTTTACGTAAAGAAGAAGCGCAAGCAGAGCTGGAAAGCCCCTAAATGCCGATGTAGTGGTGGTGGTCGCTATGGTTTGATTTTGCTGCAAGCTGTATTAGAAGCACCTAAATATGGTTGTTTAAATGTGCATGGCTCGATTTTGCCTCGTTGGCGAGGTGCTGCCAATTCAACGTGCAATTTGGGCAGGCGATCAACAAACCGGCGTGACGATTATGCAGATGGATGTGGGGTTGATACTGGCGATATGCTTCATAAAGTAACGACACCAATTCTTCCTACTGAAACATCTGCTTCGCTTTATGCCAAATTGGCTGAATTAGCGCCACCTGCATTGCTTGAGGTTTTAAATGGCTTAGCTACTCAACAATTCAAACCAGAAAAACAGATGAATCTTTAGCAAATTACGCGGAAAAAACTAACCAAAGAAGAGGCTAAATTAGACTGACGCTGGCAGCACAACTTGAGCGTAATATTCGTGCTTTTAATCCCGCGCCTATTGCTTATTTAACAGTCAATGTGAATGGGGTTGAAGAGCGGGTAAAAATTTACCAAGCACAAGTGTTAGCTCATCAAGAAAAACAGCGGAACGGTGCTTAATGTGAGTAAAAATGGGATTGAAATTGCAACGGCTGAAGGTGTGTTAAATATTACTCAGTTACAACCATCAGGTAAGAAACCGATGAGCGTTCAAGATTTTCTTAATGGGCGCGCAGACTGGTTTAAATTTGGCGAAACTCTGGTTTAATGGAAAGGAAATCTGATGACATTAGCTGTGCGCAAGCACAGTTTGCCTTGAAGCAACTCGCAAAAACTCACGATTGAATCGCTAATTATCGAACCCAAAACAGTTTTGGGCGGTAATTGGTGAAAATGGTTCAGGTAAAAAGTGCGTTAGGTTTGGCATTAAGTGGCGAGCTTACTTGTATTGAAGGAGGTGTAGAATCCAACTTCCAACGTATCGCTTTATTTTCATTCTGAGCAACAGCATGCATTCTTGCCAAAATTTTCCAAGATCGGAATAACGATAGTGTTTCGCCAGACGATTTTGGCATAACTGCACGGCAAATTGTCCTAAATGGTGGCGATAATGTCGAGTTATGTGTGAAATATGCCTCAATTTTGCAAATTGAAGCATTATTAGAACGTCCGTTTATGCAGCTTTCAACGGGCGAAAGCCGTAAGGTGTTGGTTTTTGTCAAATGTTAGCCAGTCAGCCAGACTTACTGATTTTTAGATGAGCCTTTGAAGGGCTTGATGTGGAGTCAGTGGCGGCTTGGAAAACATTGGCTAAACGAACTTGCAGCGGATACTACAATTGTCTTGATTTACCAATCGTCTTTCAGATTTTGCCTGAGGCAGTTTCACATATTGCGCTCTTAGATAAGCTTTCGCTTTTCCTGCAAGGCGAAAAAGCATGGTGGAGCAAACAAGCTGTCCCATTTTCAGCGAGCAATTTGCAGAATTCAGGCTTACGCTACACTTCCAGAAAGCATTACTCCTACTGATTGTGCTTGATGGGAATCCGTTTGAATTGCGTAATGTGACGGTTAAATATGGCGATAAATTGATTTTAAATAACTTTGCTGGACGGTAAAACCGCATCAACATTGGTGGATTAAAGGCGAAAATGGGAAGTGCGCAAGTCGACATTGTTATCGTTGATTACCGGCGACCATCCGCAAGGTCAAATGAAGTTTATTTATTTGGACGAAAAACGCGGCAGCGGCGAAACCATTTGGGAGATTAAGCAAAATCTAGGGTATGTAAGCAGCCAATCACATATGGATTATCGCGTAAATTGTTCACGTTAGCCGTAGTGGCTTCTGGCTTTTTGATTCTATTGGGGTATATCAACAACTGCCTAGTAGCGTGCGCGTAAAAGCTTTGGAATGGCTTTGCGTGTTTAGGGCTTTGAATATGCGTGATGTGCCGTTTAGATCGTTATCTGGGGGCAGCAACGCCTGTTACCATTAACGAGCCATGGTAAAACATCCGCCTCATTTTAATTTCCTTGGACGAAACTCTTTACATGGTTTGATGGCGCTAATCGCACCATTGTAAAACACATTTATCGAACAGTTAATTAGCAAGAGCCAAACGCAGTTGTTGTTTGTGTCGCACCGCTGAAGATGCGCCCAAAGGGCTAACGCATCTGTTTGAGTTTATTCCAACCGAACAGGCTATCGTTATCAACAACTCTTTTAAAATAATAAGAAAATTTTCATGAATAGCACGCTAACCCTTTTCTACTAAAATGTTCAACTAATGGGTAAAACCTCAGCTAGATGAGTATTTTGCTACCCCGCCTTTTAAAGTGATGGCGGTGCCGGCTTATCAAGATGCGGCAAAACGGTTAAACGCGATGCAAATGTCTTCTTCGCCCGGTTTGTTGGGTGGCGATAAATTAGATATTCGTCTACACTGGCGAAAAATACCGCTTTCTGGAAACGCAGGCATCTACGCGTGTGCGAGCGATGAATGAAGGTGAATTTGCAGAGCAACAGACACAGATTGAATTAGCTGAAGGGAGCCGCTTATTCTATTTGCCTCACCCACTTGTCTTGCATCGTGATGCTGCATTTAAGCAGACAACTGAGGTGCAGTTACGGGCAAATTCAAAAGTTAATTTATGGCGAGATTGTGGCGATTACGTGGCGGCAAATAATGAACGCTTTGCTTTTCGCGCTCCTTTTCATCTTTAAATGTTCAGCTTTGCAAAATGATGGCAAAATTCCGACCGCTTGTGCGAGATTGTATTCAGTGGCACCCCAGCCAAATGCCACTGATAGCATTAAGCCAGATGGAAGATTTTAGTCACCAAGGTTCTTTGATTTATCTGAATCTCACGCAAAATGCTCAAGAGATTAAACAGTATGTTCAGCGCCTTCAAACGCAGCTGGCTGAGGATAAAACTGTACTGGCTGGCATTTCCAATTACATGAGGGAGGGCTGATTGTGCGGGTCGTTTGGGCATCGAGTCACGATTGAGCAGTTATTTCACAAATCGGTGAACAACTCAGAAGCGAATAAACAAGCGGTAAGATGAGTACCTTTACGCTTGTTGCTTTATAAATGCCGCTATCAAAACAAAAATGAGGTTATTGTGCAGTTTTTGTAGCAATTGTCCGTATCGTTGGCGTGTTGGTCATGAGCTTTCAGTGACCATGCTATTGCCGGCATTAGTGGCATTAATTTGGCGGCGATGGCGGAGGCCAAGAATTTTCTACGCTGTTGAATAGTGGGTGCCTTCTTATGGTGGAGTTGTCGTGCGCATCATAAAGAGCTTCGTGCTCCTGCAAGGCTTTTTAATTGTCGTTTTGTTCGGATTGTATTAGTGGCTTGGGCGCGGCGCTTTCATTTTACTTGCAGAACATCCTGATCTCAATCGGAATCTGTATTTCGAACTGTTCTCTGGCTTAACAACAACAGGCGGAACCGGTCATTACCGGTTTAGATGAAATTGCACGGAAATCTATCTCTGCCTTTTACCGCCAATCTTTATCAAATGGTTAGGCGGAATGATCATCGTTTTAGCCACGCACTTCTACCAATCGATCGGCTTAGGAAAACTCTACCGTGCCGAAATGCCGCCGCTTAAAAGATGAAAATGCGCCTGAGAACTGTTGAAACCGCCAAACAAGCTTTTGTGGCAAACTCCCATTTTTACTGACGTTCTTATGTGTGCTGTGGCATCTTTGGCTCTGCCGGTATGGAGCCCTTTGATGCCATTTCATAGTTTCTCGACCACCTCTGATTGAGTGATTTTCTACCCACGATGCGAGTATATTGCTATTTTGAAAGTTCTGCGATTAACTATATTGCAGTTTGTGCTACTGTCCCATTAACTTTCGGCTTCTGCACTTTTCATGCCTTTGTTTAGCCGGTTGTTGATCGCAGAAATCTGAACAAAAAGTGGGCGCTCATCGGGCAGCTTTATTGGCAAGATTTATGAATTCCGCTCATTTGTGCTTCTTCTAGGTCAGACACTGTTTGGTTGTATGTGCGTTGCGGTGAAAAGGATGTTGTATATACTCACTCATGGTGGTTTTCGCTTACAGTAGAACAAGCAATGTCGAGTCTGTTCTCGATTTCAACCACTGCTGGTTATTCTTCGACAAGTGATTTCAGTGCATGGCCTTCTTTGCCATACTCTTATTTAGCAAGACTTTTCTATTGGTGGCTCAGCAGGTCTGCTAACGGTGCGGTGGTTTAAAAAGTAATCATCGCGAGTCATTACTGTATTTACAAGCTAACCGTGAAATCTCACCATTGATTTGTTCAATCAATCCAGTTAAACCGATAAAGCTGGGTAGTAAACATATACCTGATCGTACTTGAAAGAGGGAATTTTGCATTCCTTCGCCGCTTACTTTTGTCTTTGTACTTTGTTGGCTTGGTGCATGTGCAGGCTGCGGAATGAGCATTTTTGATGCGTTTAATGCAGTATTAGCTTGCTTAAATAACTTAGGAAACAGCATTAGGTAATGGAGCGGAGGTCAGCTCAAGTTCCAGATTCCTGCTAAATGGGCATTAGGTATTAGCCATGGTGTGCGGACGTTTGGAAGTGTTTACTCCTGTTAGTGATTTTAAGCCCTGTATTTTGGAAAGATTAACTCAAATGAAAACTTTAATTTTATATTTTATCAAACTGGATGGACAAACGAAGTTGATTCGCAGAGCGTTTAGCTGAGCATATTGCCACCGCATGAAACGTCGAGCTTCGCCCAATGCGAGAGCAAGTGACATAGGACGGATGAGCAACTTGCCGCATTTGGACCAAATCTGTGATTGGTGCTTCTGTCTCGTTATGGACATTTCTTTAATCTCACTGGTTTATCAATCGGCTCACCAGCATTTTGCAATATTGAATCATGACCGCTTTTTATGGTAAATTTGACGGCGCGTAAACCCAATCGACAAACCCCTTGAAATCAAATATTACATCTATATCTGTAAAATGCATTTTGATGGCGACCAACGCATGCTGCTGGATTGCCGGCGCGCTATTTTATCCTCGTTAGCTGGTCTCGACTGCACTCATGATCTCGCTTTATCATGGAAATTAATCAGCAGGCGAAAACGGATATTACACGGGAATATGAATATACGATTGGGCGCAAGTCGAGCGTGCTTTGCGCAGATTGAGTAAATTTAAATTCAAAAGTCGCTACAGTTAACAGCCCACGTATAATTCGCGCACTTCGCTATTTGTGGGGAATTTTTAAATTATTTAATAAGGATAAAACATGAGTCTTTTTAAAAGAATTTCCGTGAGTTTGCGGTAAAAGGTAACGTGAAGGATATGGCTGTCGGTGTGATCATCGGTGGTGCTTTCTGTAAAATTGTTTCTTCATTAGTAAGTCGATGTAGTGATGCCACCAATCGGTTGGATCATCGGGTGGAGTTGATTTTAAAGATTTAGCCTTTGGAAAATCGCTCCTGCAAAAAGAAGGTGCTGAAGCAGTAATGTTAAATACGGTGCATTTATCCAAAACGTATTTGATTTCTAATTATCGCAATTGCTGTGTCTAAGTCGGAGTGAAAATCATTAACTCACTGAAAAGCACCAGCGCCAGAAGCTGCGCCAGAGCCACGAATAGCTGAAAGATTATTAACTGAAAATCCGTGATTTATTATAATCAAGGTATGACAAGAAAAAGGAATCATTGGAAAAATGGTCTCGCTGTTATCTGAAAGTCAATGAATATGAAACCTACTTTTATCTAAACTGCATTTACACAGAATTTGTTAAAATGCAGTTTTCCTTTATGAGCAGATTCCACAAACTATGAGCCAGCAGACCTTTTCTAATCATACGCCAAATGATGCAGCAACATTTACAATTAAAAGCGCAACATCCGGAGTATTTTAGATTATTCTACCGAATGGGCGATTTTATGAGTTGTTTTATGACGATGCGAAAGAGCAGCCGTATTATTAGACATTTCAATAACTAAGCGTGGAGCATCTGCTGGTGGAGTCGGTTCCGATGGCGCGTGTTCCTTACCGCGTGGTGGAAGGTTATTTAGCAAAATTAGTCGCACTAGGCGAGCGCGGCAATTTGTGAGCAACTGGCGATCCAGCTGCTGCAAAAAGGCCCGGTTGAGCGTGTAAAGCCGTCGGATTGTGACACCAGGAACAGTGAGTGACGCTTTTGCTGCCAGAGCGTCAGGATAACCTAGAAGCGTGCCATGGTGAGCAAAAAGGCGTATCATTTGCACGCGACTTTAGATATGACTTCATGGGCGTAATGAGCAGAATTGCCAACTAAAGAAGAAGCCAGCGCGGAAATTACAGCGTCGACGCCGGCTGAAATTCTTTATCCAGAAGATTTTGCACACGCACAAATTCTCAATAATTAGTACAGCTGCGCCGTCGGCCCGTCGGAGTTTGAATCTAGGTCACGGCGAAAAACCTTCGCTTTAACCGACAATTTGCACGCAAAGCTCTGAAAGGATCGCTGGAGCGTTTGCAGTGGATTTATGCGCGGCAGGTTGTGTATCGCATTATGCCTCGGCGAAACGCAACGGAACCGCGTTGCCTCACGTGCAGTAGTATTCAAGTTGCAGCAAAAATAGTGAAACAGTTTTATTAGATGCCGCAACTCGCCGAAATTCCAGAATCCACCTGCAAAAATCTAGCTGGTGGAACAGAAGCTACTTTGGCTGCAGTGTTAGACAAATGCGTGACGCCAATGGCAGCCGTTTACTGGAAACGCTGGACTCATCAACCTATTCGTGACTGCAAATAAACCAGCACGCCAAGATATTATTAAAACATTGCAAGAAAGCGGGCTTTATTGAATCGTTGCAACCTCGCCAACAGGCGAGGTATGGAGGCGATAATCTGGCTTCGTGTGGCATTACGTTCTGCTCCGGACCTCGTGATCGACGCGTTTGCGTACGGCATTGGCGCGCAAATTCCACCTGGGTCAAATTGCGCCCAAAACTGCGGGACCTTTCGCTTTGTTTAGCAGCACAGATGCGCACAGTTAGCTGATTTTAGTGAGAGCTGCAATCGTTGCTTTGCGCGGAGCAAATTATCGATAACCCACCCTCAACCGATTCCGCGATGGCGGTGTGATCGCTGAAGCGTTATCATGCCGAACCAGATGAATGGCGCCAGCTTTCGGCAGGAGCAAGCAACCTACATATCGAACACTAGAAATTCGTGAACGGGAGTCTCACGGGATTGATACGCTAAAATTGCTCCAATGCCGTGCATGGTTATTGCTATCTCTAGATTAGCCAAGGACAAGCTCATAAAGCAATTGATTCACTATGCGTTCGTCGCCAAACGCTATGCTGTTAATCGCCAGTATTATTCCCGAGCTAAAACGTATGAAGATAAAGTCCTCGAAAAGCAGAAAAGGGCCTCATACTAGCACTAGGAAAACAACTTTGCGATGCACCGTTTGATGCCATTATGCCGCATCGAGCTGGAATTCACAGCTAGCATCGACGGTGTTGGCGGGAATTGGATGTGCTCATGAATTTAGCGCCAACGCGCACAAACCTCTGAATTATGTGCGCCTCATGTCGAAATTTAGCCCACAACGTGTGTGTGTAAATTTGATGAGCGGTCGCCATCCTGTAGTCGAGCAGATGATTAGCGGAGCCTTTTATTGCTATCTCCTGTGTATTTGAATGCGCAGCGCCATCTTCTGAGGCAGTCAGCAGGCCCTAATATGGGTGGGAGTCATGACATGCGCCAAATCGCCTTTGATCGACTTTAATGTGCTTTATAGGTATGTTTTCCTAAAGCTGGCCGGCTGAATCAGCTGGAAACTGGCATGCAAGATCGGATGCCCGAATTGGTGCTAGTGATGATTTAGCTTCTGGGCCGTCTGCTGACTTTTATGCGGTGGAAAATGACCGAAATGGCGAATATCTCCTGCATCAGGCAACTGCGCAAAGTTTAGTGTTGATTGACGAAATGGCCGCGGCACTCTCAACGGCTGATGGGCTTCTCATTAGCCTGGGCGTGTGCAGAATGTGTTAAGCGAAGAAAACGCAAGCCATTAACGCTGGTTTGCAACGCGCATTATTTCTGAGACCACTGTCGAGCCAACTAAAAGGTGTGGCAAATGTGCATTTGATGCGCGTGAGCATAACGATACCATTGTTTCATGCACAGCGTAAGCAAGAAGGGGCAGCGAGTAAAGTTATGGGTTAGCGGTCGCGGCACCTGCAGGCGTGCCTAAACCTCGTCATTATGATGGTCAAAACAGCGTTTGGCGCATTTGGAAGAATCCTCTAGTGCAAACACGTCAATGTTACCGATAGCCCTCAGGCAGATTTTATTATTTGCAGAACCAATTTTCGCACTCGCGAAATTTCTACCGCCGGCAGTAAAGTAAAACTGCCTCAAGAAAGTCCACTTGAAAAGGCAAAGTTAGCAGAAATAGAACCAGATGAGGCTGACTCCGCGCCAAGCGCCCAGTCTCTTGTAATCGACTTGCAAAAAGCATTGAAATCATGATATTTCCTCATTGCAGTGGCATTACTGATAAATCCAGCAAGCGCGACAGAATTTAAGCCAAGTTAATCAGTGCGATGCGCGCCAGCAAAATTGGCGTAACCCTAGGTTATGATCCAAATTATCGGCAAACTGATCATTCCAATGGGATAGTACCACCGCAAACTGGGTGCTTTGTACAGATGTTGTGATTCGAGCTATCGTGGCAAAATAGATTTACAACAGCTTCGTCCATCAAGATATGACAAGCTTGGGCAAAATATCCGAAAATCTGGGGACTGAAAAGTACAGATCGTGGTTACTGACCATCGCAGAGTACTCTAATCTTGAAACTTTCCAACGACAAGGACGCTTCTCACTGACAGAGTAAAGCAAGTTTTAAAGCGGGCGATATTGTCACTTGGCGTCTTCCACTCAAAGCGTTGCCGCATATTGGCATTTTATCGGATAAAACCACGCCGAAGGTGTGCTGTTAGTGATCTGCAATACAGGGCGCGGAACCCGTGAGGAAGATATGCTATTCCAAATACCCGATTGCTGGGCATTTCTCGCTAATAGGAACAAGCGGTCGAATTGCTATGTGAGCCTTTGCAAAAATCGACCGCTTATTTTATCCCTGAAACTATGTGGGTAGAACTCCCCACTTTGTCGCCTGTTAAAGGTGCTCCTTTAACATGGTTTTTGGATAATAAAATGCGAAAAGTGCTTTTCCCAAGAACAATGCTAAAGTTAGGATACATAATCGGAATTGATAATGGAACAAACTTGTAGTCGAATTCCTTTTAACGAAAACTTCTAGATGCTTTAAAAGCACAGGATATTCTTTAAGCCATTGATGTTCGTGGTAAATCAAGCTATCATACATGCCATGATTATTGCAACAGGAACTTCATAGTTCAAGCCATGTTGTCTCAACGCGGAACGTCGAAGCGACAGAAGCAAAACAAGCTGGATTTGAAGCGTTTGGTGATGAAGGAAAAGCGGTTGCTGATTGGATTGTGGCTCACTCTGGTCAAGGATTGTACATATATCTTTGCAAGCCGATGCTCGCCAGATATATCAATTAGAAAACTTTGGGCGTAATGAATGAAAATTCAGAAGCTGATTGCAGTTGGGACTAAAATGCCTGATTGGGGTGACAGGTCTCGAAGAGTATCAACGCCGTTTTCCGAGATATGCCCTTTGAGTTGGTTGAAATTCCAGCTGGTAAACGCGCGTATGCAGACATAGCGCATTTTAGAACTAGAGGCAGCGATGCTTGCTGCTGCTGTAAAGGCAAAATCGCTCACGCTAGATATTCCTGGCAAGCCTGGACAACGAGCGCAACTGGCTCAGCAGCTAGAAGGTTGGAAAATGATGGACGAGATGTCTCGTTTGTTAAATGTGCGGCCAGAAGGGCTTTCAGCCAGAAATGCTAGCAGCTGCTGAACAAAGTTGGTCAATTTCCAGCGTTGAGCATTTAGCCTCACCCCTTAGTTCGGGCTGTTGCTGCTGAAAGTTTATACCGTGCGTGGTCGCTTTCTAAACGAATCATCCATATCATCGTGAATAAAGTGTTTGGTTTTACTGTTTACTTATTTGTTTTGTGTAAACTCACAAGCGGTCAATATTGAAATGCCCGCCTGCAAATTTGAGGAGCATTTATGTTTGGGAAACTAGGAAAATTTACCCCAACAAAACTGGAGAGATCTGGTACGCGAAACGCGCAAGCTAAGAGAGTAATCCGTATGCGCGATGCGCTGTTATCGCTTTTTCGGTGCGCTAGTGCTTACCTGCATTTTCAGATTTCGCCAACGCTTATAATCGGCAGGTGGCACTTGACGCACGACCATCAGACGCGCCCAAATGGTAACGCATTAAATCATTGCTGACAGTTCCTCCAACACGGTGAGTCAATTTGTACGACCGTAATGTGGGCAGGTGCTGGCAGAGAAATACTACTCTCATTTTTGGTCTTTATATCGTCTCCCAGAAAACAGAAAACCCTGGAAGAAAACCTTTTGCAAGAGTTAAAACAGTGGTGGCTTGACTGATGAAGAAATTGAAGCTATCAGAAAGAGAGAAAAGCGCACTTCGCGCTATACGCCGATTCGGCTTAAAGGTAATCGATCTCAGCAAGAGCAAATGGCGACGTTTGCGGTAATCAGTATCGCTTCTCCAAGCTTTTAGATGTCTACAAGCGTACTACACAAGCGCGCATTCTCCATATGGCGAAACACTAACCCATATTTTGGGCGCAAGGTGCGAAAATTAACGAGTAAAGAGCAGAAAAGCTTGAGGTAAGAAGGCAAAATCGGTAATTACGCAGCTCTCGCGATATTGGAAAATTGGGTATCGGAAAATATTGTGCAAGATCAAATTCGCACGGTGAAACGGGCTTTGAAGAGTGTGCTGAAATTAACAACCGTGGCAAAAGTGATTCGTAAATTACGTCGATCAGCCAAGCTGCGTTGCCGGCAGTTCTATCTCGCTTAACGATTGATGTGGAATTGCAACAATTTATTCAAGAGCCATTAGGCCTCAAAAGGTTCTGTCGTAGTGTTAGATCCGCATGAGTAGCAGTATATTAGTCGATGGTAACTAACCAAGCCGACGATAATAATCTGTTTGCAGGCGGCGTATCAGGCAAGCGATTATAAGCGTTTATTAGACGACCCCTGCCTCACCCAAGCTCGAGTAGCCGAGCGACACAAGGCACTCATCCTCCCGCATCTACCGTAAAACCGTTTTTATGCGGTAATGGGCTTCGGCTGAAGGCAAAATCACAACGAATACAACCATCTTTTGACCCTGGTTTTTGATTCTACCAGGCATACAACACAACGTTATCGTCACTGGAAACGTGGTGGGCATGGTCTGCAACCAACCGCTAATGGCCAGCACCATTGTGGAATCTTCTAGATACTTATTTCTACCAGCTCGCTTTACGATACGGGATTGATAAAGATGATCGGAAATGGATGCGACTCAAATTTGGCTTCCTGGATCAGAAAACAGGCATTGATATTTATGAAGAGTCTGCTGCTTCATCCGAATAAAAGAGTGGAAATTTAAAAATAGTAAGCGCGCTCTGGCACAAGGCGCGATACGATCTCCAGCCGGTATCGGGTCGGCGCTTATTGGATTGCGACACCATTTTGTGAGCAGTTACTCAAAGCATTGTCGGTGTTGATCACAATGGGCGGTGGAACACACCCACATTTAATGATGGAGGTATCAGGCAGTAACAAAACTGAACCTCCATCGTGATCCGCTGTTATGGCGAAGATATTAAAGGCGCGCCTGAGCGTTACTGGAACGCGGCAAAATTAGGTATGTATAGACTGTACAATGCGGGTACGGTACCGGTAGCTGCAGGTTCGTTTTACGTGCGGCTGGTAGAGTGGTACAGCGCAGGTATTTAACTTAAAAAGGTGGCAAATATAATAAAAATGCCATTAGAGTTGCAAGACCATGCCTGGTTTATCAGTTATGCCCTTTGAAGAGCCGAAAAGTGGCGGTTGCCGTGATTCTCGAAAATGCAGGGGGTGGTGATGCAAATGCAGCCCCAGTTGCGAAAAAGGGGTGATGGATTTTGCATTAAGCAAAGAGCATTAAAAATGTCGGTAGAAGCTTTTGCCAGAGCAACATTTGCAACAAAATGATCAACCGCTTGTGAAGAAATCAGCCACATGAGTAAAGGTATCAGAAAATTATTTTTGGAAGGTGTTTTCGCTAGATGTTTTGGCTGCTTATCGGCTTGCTGACTGTGACCGGTTACGGCCTTTGATCGTGCTATATAGTGCAAGTGGTGGCAGTGAAAAAGGATGTTCACCAACCATGTATGTGCAAGTGACATTAGGGCTAGGCTTTAATGTTCTTTATGGCTACGATTCCCCACGGTTTTATCAAGAAGTTGCGCCTTATTTATACCTGAGTGTATTGTGATGCTTATTTTAGTGGATGTGATGGGTGAAAGTGCAGTAGAAAGGGGCACAACTGCTGGCTCAATCTGAGTTTATTCGCTTTCAGCCTTCTGAAATCGCGTGAAACTTTCATGCCATTGATGGTGTGCGACGCACTTAGAAATCGTTCGTTACCACCACAAGTTTCTGAAAGACAGCTACCCACTATTGCATTAGGGCATTATTGTTTTTCCTACATTGCTAGGTGAGCGACTCAACCAGATTTAGAACATCAACTCCTTGTCTGTGCAGCAGGGTTGTTTGTGCCATTTTAGGCGGGCCGAGTTGGAAGCCGATCTCGCAGGCGTGGTCTTTTTAGCTGTGTCTTTATTCCTTGATAATGTGGTCTCTTTTTGATGCACGATTATCACGCGCGCGTAAGACTCTTCTTGCTTGACCGAGAAAAAGACCTCTAGGCGCGGGCCATCATGGTTATTCAATCTAAAATTGCAATTGGTCTCAGGTGCTGTGTATGGCAAAGGGCTGATGGCGGCACGCACCTCAGCTTGAATTTTCTACTCCGAAACATACCGACTTCAGCGATCTCTTTGCAGTATTAAGCGAAGAGCATGGTCTGATCGGTATGCTTGATTTGACAGGCAAATCTATTTGTTCATTATCGGACGTGGGTTTATTGATTGGTTCCAAGCGTTTCGATAATGCCTTTCGGGCGCAGTTGCTTTCAGGCGGAAACTGCATTGTTATTTTTGAACTATGCTTTTGTAAACATTGGAAATGGTTAGTGGCATTTTACCCGAAAGTTGGTGTGCACCCTCACCGCTGCTTGGGCTATGGGGGAACGTCGGTGACGCTAATGGCGGCTTTTTGGTCTAGTGATGTCGGCTTATGTACATCGCAAATGAGCCAATAGCAACAACCCCTTTATAATAAGCATAGGGCGTAAGTCCTGAATCTTCGCTTCTTTGCGGTACTGCAAAAAGCACATACAGAGCAGCATGTTCATCAAAAGATAAAGCGAGCCAAACGCATTTAGTCTCTAATGTGGCACAGGCACATCGTTACACAGTACGATATCTAAATGAGGAACACTTATGCGATTAAGTAAAATGGTGACCCTGTTGTTAATGCTGGATTCTTAACATCTCGGATCATTGAAATTCTGCTGCAGCATCAAACACGCAAAAGCGCTAATTGTGGAAGAAGTCTAGATGCTTCTAAAAAGAGCACAAGCGGTCAAATCTCACTTTTGCAGCAGAAAACATCTGTATAAATACAAGCAAAATGGCTAGCCAGCATTTTCAATCAGGTGGATGGTGCAAGTTATTACGCAGATGAATCTAACGGGCATCGCACCGCAAATGCAGAACAAGGTTTCCAGTAACGCTGCAAATGACAGCCGCACATAAACATTGCCTTTGGCACTTTGCACGAAGCGGACGAATATGCGGTAATGGTAAATCTGTCGTGGTACGCGTAAATGATCGCGGACCTTATTCCTCGCGTCGAGTGATTGATTTTATCAAAACGGCGGCTCGCCAATTCAGGGTGCATGCGTATCATAATTGTGTTAGCCGCTAAAGTAAGTAGCAGCATTGAAATAAAAAGCAAAAAGAGAACTGAGAAGACAGTTAATTTTCTGTTTTGTTGATACGCAATTGAATAGTTGTCGAAGATCTCGGCAAGCCCTTGATTAGTTTGTTTGTCTTATCAAGAATTTTAGAATTTACTCGTTGATGAATGTGGAAATGACATCACTGAAGCCATCAAACCTTTGCGCGTTAGTATTTTCCCGCTTTACGCTAGCGGATACCATACAGACTACCATACGGTATTGCGGCACCACAATTAAAACGCACAAACTCTATATTTTGATGGATTGCAACTCGGTGCAGTGTTAGCAAGTTTGAACGATCAACGCCAATATCCGCGCCATCACTAAAATGATGACTAGCTATGTTGTGGGTGGATGCACCCAAAACCGGTAAAACTCAGCAAATAGTCGATATGGTTACTGCGCATAGAAAAATTCTTGGGCAAGCATTCCCAGGTTCCTTCATTGATGTAGATTTAAATCACGGGCAAGTTTCTGTATCTTGATCGAATGAAAGGTTTGATTTATTGTCGAGGTAACGAGTGCAGCGCTGGGTGCGAAGCGGAACATACATCTCGTGTCTGCAGCAAGCGCTTTCATTGAACAAATGAAATAAATCGCACAACACCTATGGCTTGAAAACACTTTATTTCACGACGGTGGTCTATGGTGTCGATGACTCAAAACCAATACTCTTCAGCGCGTGATATGAAGCGATTATTGGTGTGCATGTTATTCATGCGACCAACCAGAAGAATATAAAATTTACGCAGAGAAAGAGTTTAAATATAACATTAAAAACCACAGCCGAACCGTAATTTCGCTTTATTGTGGATAAAACTATCAACGTAGATGGCATGAAACATGTGTCACACTAACAACGCAGGTTATACCTTTCCAGTGGCTTCTGCAAACCCAATTCTCAAATACACGTCGCTTTAATTTCTGGCTGTTGTGATGGGTGACACAACTTCGTCAAAGGCCGAGCAGTAGAAAAGTACTCATTGGCAATGGGGCTGCAACTCGAGATACACAGTAAAATCTTTAGCAGCAGGTCAGCCGGTTAAAGAAGAAACCGTCGTATTGGTGTGGTGATGCAAACAAAGTGAAATTTAGGTCTCGTTAACGACAGTTTTGTTACATGTCAGCTCTTGAAAGGTAAAGCGGGTGAGCTATAAAGGCGCGTTATGAGTTAACTGGCAGAAATCTTTGAAAGCACATTAACGAAAGGGACAAACAGTCGGTAAAAAGTGGTTTATCGAATTAGATGGTAAAAGATATTGCTAGCAATGACTTACAAGTGTTAGATAATGCTGAAGAGGCGGGCATTTTCGGTGCTAAAAGTGGACTGGATTGCACTAACCATCAAAGGCTTATTTGACTAAACCCTTTGTTAAATTAAATTTCAGCCCTTATATGAGTTATGCAAGTTATTCCGACTTTGCACGTAAAATTCGACCGCCGGAGGCAACTCAAGCCAAGGAGAGAGAAATAATGCATATCTAACCATGATTTTAATACCACAGCTAAAATTAAGAGATTTGATTAGGAGTTCCTGTGTGATTTGCGCGTTTTAAAGCGAATAAGCGTTCATCGTGAGGGATTAGTTGGAAGATATTGTCTCTGTAGCCTCAAGTTCATGCAAAGGTGATTATTTACCCTCGTGAACAACTGCAGTTCATAAAAGGCACATATAATCTCAGCTTTCTATCGACACTGTGGCAGAAAACATTGAGCAAATTAGAAACCTTATATGAAGAATTAGCCAAAATCTGAAGGCGTGAGAATGGGTGTTATAGGCAACAAACTCCATTTATCTCCATAGAATGAAGCGACGTGTTGCACACGTCCTTTTAGTCTAAATTATCTTCGTAAAGATACAATTTTCACTTCCAAACCTATCTATCCCTTATGAATACAAAACTCATTATCCGCCAGTTGGGGACGCAACCCTACGAAGAAATGGCATAAAATGCAAAGCTTTACTGATGAACGTGATGAAAATACGCCTGATGAAATCTGGTTATACAATATCCCGCCGTATTTACCTCAAGGTCTGCGCCGAAGCCTGAGCATTTACTTATGCGGTAATATTCCAGTGAGTGCAAAGCGATCGTGGTGGGCAAATTACTTATCATGGTGAAGGGCAGCAAGTGATGTATGTAGATATTGGATATCAAACGTTTAAAAAGCACAAGGTAAAAGAGCTTTTCTGTGCGATTTAGCCAACACGGGAAGAACAATCTGTTGTGAAAACTTTGGCGGGATTAGTGGGGTTGAAGGTTATCCAAAGCTGACGCACCAGGTGTTTATGTTGATGGACGGAAAATTTGTTCATTAGGGCTCCCGATCCTAAAGAGGCTGTTCTTTTCCATGGATTAGCGTTGAATATCAACATGGATTTCATCGCCGTTTCATCAAACTCAATCCATGCGGCTATGCAGGGGCTAGAAATGTGCCAATTAAGTGAGCTGATTAGGCAAAAGGATTCAACTTACGATGATGTTCCCCTAAATTGGTTGCTCACTTTTGTGCGAGCTTTAGGCTATAATAACCAACAATTTATTAACAAAATCGAAGAGTAGGATAAAAGAATTTAATGACCACAGCAAAAATGGCGCCGTTTCAAAATGGAAAAGGGCGTGAAATATCGTGATGCTGCAAAAACCTCTGTTATTCAGGGTGCGCAACATCGACCCTGATCAAGAGTTGCTTCAAAAAGCCAAGCTGGATGAAAATCAAAACTTCCAGCAAATTCTGCCAAAATTGATAGCAGTAAAAATGGTATGCGTCGTCATGGATTACATTCTGTCTGTGAAGAGGCATCTTGTCCGAACTTGCATGAATATTTCCAATTACGGTACAGCAACGTTCATGATTATGGGGCGCGATTTGTACCCGTCGTTGTCCATTCTGTGATGTAGCACGTGTAAACCGTTACCACTTGATCCAGATGAACCGTGCAAAGTGGCTAGCCAGTACAAGATATGAAACTAAATATGTGGTACATTGCTGTTGACCGTGATGATTTACCTGATCGTGGTAAGCACATTTTTCTGCAAACTGTTAGAGAAATTAAAAGCTTAACCCAAATTGTAAAGTAGAAATTTTGGTGCCAGATTTCCGTGGGCGTGTAGAACAAGCAGTGGCAATCTTAAAAGAAAATCCACCTGATGTGTTTAACCATAACTTAGAAAATGTACCACGTTTATATCGTGAAGTTCGTCCTGGTGCAGATTATAAGTGGTCGTTAGACTGCTTAAAATCTTCAAAGAAGAATTTGAGTATTCCAACTAAATCAGGCTTAATGGTCGGTTTAGGGGAAACCAATGAAGAAATATTAGAAGTAATGCAAGATTTACGTGATCATGGTGTAACAATGCTTACTATCGGGCAATATTTACAACCAAGTCGTCACCACTTAAGAGTGAACGTTATGTTCCACCTGAAGAGTTCGATATGTTCCGTGAGCCGCTGAGAAAATGGGCTTTGAACACGCGGCTTGTGGTCCATTTGTTCGTTCTTCTTACCATGCGGATCTGCAAGCTGTGTGGTGGTTTAGTAAAATAGCGAGATTAACTAGCAGCATTAGAAGTAAAAAGCCTGCGCTATTGATACCAGGCTTTTGTTGTTACATAATATTTCGGTGAGCGGGAGTTTATGCTTACTGGATTTTTAAGCCTAAATTCATTCTTTTGTAAGGTCTTGTGCAGCAGCCAACGACTGGCTGGAGGATTAAAAAGCAAGAGCATTAATAGCCAGCTTGCAGAACCCATTGGAAAACACTTTGGATTGCTCATAGTATCTCGATATATAAAAGCATTGAACCAATAGAAGCCACTGCATATAAAACAGCTAACCAGCGTGAAAAGTTTAGTCCCAGAGAGTACACTGTGGCAATGAAAATAGGTAATGCAACAAGGATGACTGACAGGATGACAGAAAGCAATGGCGGTAAAAATGGATAAGCTCCGATAAATTGCGAGAAATTCATCAGGCGTGTAGATTGCAAAACCTATAAAGGTCACGCAGCTAGCGCGGTTAGAATAAAATAAAAGAATACTTGCGATGGTGACAGAAATAGGGCGTTTCATAAATATCTTTAATTAGGGTAAGCTGAAAATATTCGGCAATCTGACCGATGCGATGAGATTGCCGAATGTTTGGATTACTCGTCTTTTCAAAAGTAAGAGTGTTTAACCTGTACCGGTACAATCACAAAATAGGCAAAAATAACACCAAGGATTGGGCCAAAAATGGCGTATGTTCTGACATATTTACGCCAAACATAAAAAGAACAACAGTTAATAAGCAAAAATAAAACCATGAAAAATAGCAAGTGTTTCTAAATGTCTTTAAACTACAGCACCTAAAGCCGGTTTGTGATATTTAATTTTTCTGACAAGATGGACATTGTTTAACACCTGCAAGTCCTTTAATGAGCGTACCTTTAACCGGCGCATTGCAATGTGGGCAAGGTAGGTCTGGATTAAATTTGTTCATATTAAGCTCCTTTTTCTTTGAGTTGAGTTTAAAAATTAGTTTACAGCGTATTTAGTTGGCAATTTTAGTAATCGCATCTTCAATAGCTTTATTGCCAGAACCAATATTTTCTGAAATGCGCTCAATTCTTGAATTTCGAATTCTTTATCAAAATCAGCTGATTTGTTGTTTAATATCGTTTCTTGATTTTCTGCAATCACTTTCATCATTTTATAAAGCGTATCATAAACTGCGACTGTACGATCCATAATCGCTTTTATTTCTGGGTCTTGAAAACTTTGCGAAGTAATAAGTTGTTTATATTTATCGGTTGCTGTCGCTAATTTAGCTGAAACCTCTAGCATCTTCGCTTCCACTTCTTTTTACTTGGCTTTTTCGTAATCGTGGTTTGATACTCTAAATTATTAATTTCAAAGCCCTAGTCTTTCAATTTAGTAGCTTCTGGACTCTCAAAAATCGTAAAAGGCTTTATCTAATTCGTTAGCTGCAGTTTGGGATTTTTTATCTGAAATAATAATAGGCGCTGCAAGTGTTTGATCGACTTCTGGAAGTGCATTCAGAATCTCATCATATTTTGATATGGAAGAAGTTGAAGAGGCGGCATTTGTATTGCTTGTATTGCTTTCCTTATCGCCACAAGCGGTCAAAAAACAGAGGCAATTGCAAGTATTCCAAGTTTTTGAATGTGTTCATTATTTATCCTTACTATGATTGTGAATTTTAAGCGATCCTTAGGCTGATATTGTTTGTGTTTTTAACACTGACAGGGTGAAAATCGTGTTAACAGCTGTTTTCTTCCCGTTTTGTAATAGTGCAAAACAGAGAAGAAAAAGAACAACGACTAAAAATAACCGTAAACTTAAAGGCTAATTGTTTGATGAACCCTTTTTAGAAAAGCTAGAGAACATAAAGGTTCATCATAATAACGCTACGTCGCTTATTGTGAGTATTTTTTTGGTTGAGTTTGTTATACGCATCTAGAAAAACTTTTGTGCTGCGCGGAAATTCTTTTGTAACGCAAGATTTCTTTCATTGTATTCTTTGACGAACGCATTATCAGCTTTATCTTTTTCCTAAATTATTTAGAAACTCACTATTTTCTCCAATAACAATCATTAAACTGTTAACTAACTTAGTATTGGTAATATGCTGTTCGATTAAGCTCTTAACTTCTGGGTCTTGAATGTTAAGCGCAGCAATGTCTTGCCTCGTATGTTATCAAAAGTTCTTTAGCTTGTTTAACTGCTGCAAAGAATTCTGCTTTTTAGCTTCATCATCTACAGAAATACGTTGACGAGCAAAAGATTGTAATTTGTTAGAGACTTTTTAAGTTCGCCAGAGCGCTCTTTATCAAAGAAATCATTCAGTTTTTAGGTCTTTTGCGCCAGTAGCAGATTTTTGGTCTGAAATTGCGATAGGTTCTTCTAATTTAGGTTCAGGTTGCGGGATAGCTTTTAATATGGCTTCATGTTTTTCGGAAAGGGCTGGAGCTGCTTTTTCAACTTTTTCTCAACTTGTTGAACTTGTGCTGTAGGTGTTTGGCTTTCTGCCGTTGCCGTTGCATTTTTCTGCTTTGCTATCGGAATCACCACATCCGGCTAAAACAGAAGAGGCGATCACGATCATGCTTAGTTTGTTTAATGCTTTCATAGAAACTCCTTCTAAATAGTATGAAATGTCAAAAAACTCAACAACAGCTGTTGTCTATAGATAGGTGATAAATGCTGATTGTCTTTACCCTATAACAAGGGGTGACAATATAATTAAAAAGAAAGTTCTGCGTAAAAATAATGAAATTTGTCAAATTTTGTAAATTTTAATTAAAACGCAATCTGAGGAAAATAGTACTCAGTGAGTGTTACTACTTCATTAAGTTCAACTTCAGGAATGTGTTCATATCAGTTAATCCGCGTGCATGCAGATCTTTCGCTTAAAACATAAGTGCGGACATTTGCAAAACATTCAGCATTTTTGACCGCTTGTAATACCCCATCTTGCCATAATAATGCAATATCATTTTCATCAAATTGTGCGAGCGTTTGGGTTAGCCAAAGCTGAGGTCGTAATTGGCCTTTGGAAAAAGTATAAAGCATGGTTTATCCCTCCTAGAAAGTCAGCACTTTTGCGACACTTTTGAGTTTTTCAATCAATTCAGCGCGTGGTTGAAGTTTTGCATGTTTAAGTGAAAATGTTGAGCTTTCTAGCCCGCGTTCTTTGACTGATTCTTGGCAGATATAGCATTCATTTAATTCATAAAGTTCGAGCAGTTTGAATGTGGCAAGATGGTTTTTCTGCAAGATGTCTGCTGGAGTGGCTCCTTCTAACAAATTAAATACACCGTCATCTAAAAAGAATGAGGATATCGTCTTCATCACAAAAATGCACTGGCAGCGAGCAGTGCGTCTAAGCCTTCACGGCTGGTTGCTGTACCAAATGGAGGTTGAGTAAATAAAAATGCAAGTTGATATTTCATATTAAAAAGTCAGTAGTCTTTCAGCGGTTAATACCGCTTGGGAAAAATTCACCTAAACCCGCAAGCACAAAACCTTCGGCAAGATTAGCAGTTTTATTCGCGCTTGTTTTCATCGACTACGCCCCTCGACGTTGGGCTGCCGCAATACAAAGATGCAAAGACAAGCGGTGTGATTTTTGCTAAATTTCTGCCAATGTTCAACCAAGTTAATTTCATCACTGGCGGGAGAAACCAAAGCATTGCCGTGGCTTACGCCTTCTTGAAAAAGAACACCTGCCGAATTTGATGCCCCTTGGCTAACAAGGCTTCAGCCATCTGAAATGCAAGCGTTGCAGCTTGGCTGTTGATAGAGTGATTTTATGGCTAGAAACATACTCCATCACTCTTCCCCTTGCTTGATTTGCCGAATGTAGAGATAAACCGTGTGGCGCGAAATGTTTAACCGTTCAGCGACTTGATTGATCGCTTCTTTAATGTCGAAAATGCCTTTTTCAAATAGTGACACTACAATTTGGCGGTTTTTGTTATGGTTAGCGATACGACGATCGTTCATTACTTCAATAATGCTATTTTCAATGGTTTGCGCACTAATTTTCTTCTACTGAACCAGCCAAAAACTTGTGTTAGTTTCTGCTTCATGAATACTTCGGCATAAATGCGCTAAGAAATTGGGCTGCCGGCATTCAAATTCATATTCAGGCATAAAAACCAATCACGTGTGTTTGCTGTTACGAATTGCGATGGTCACGGATTTCATCGAGTGGCTCGCCGTTTCGCAGTGCGAATAAAAATAGGGGTTGGCTTACGCTATCGGTACGCATATGATGCAGTGAATGTAGTGCATGATCAGTTAGGGGCGAGCTGATTTTTCGGTCACTGTTTTGCCCATTTACCACATGAAATTGCGGAATTTTTCTAAAACTCTAAAGAGTGCAAAATAACTTCGACACTGCTCACCAAGCAGTGCGGCAATTCCGTCAGCAATCGGAAAGTAGAGGCAAGGATGGCGTGATCTTCTTCACTAAAAAGCAATAAATTTTGTCATATTGGATAAAAAGCAAGCGGTCGGAATTCGCAAAAACTTTGCAAAAATCGACCGCTTGTTAGTCTAGTTTCGTGATTATTTAGCGTCGCTATGGAAATCTAATAATTCGATATCGAACACTAAGGTTGAGTTTGGTGGAATTTTACCAGCTGCGCGGCTACCATAACCTTGTTCAGGTGGCACAACGATTTGCATTTTTCCGCCTTTTTCAACATTGGAATCGCTTCTTTCCATGCTGGGATGAGGTTATCTAATTTAAACTCAATAGGTTGGCCACGATCGTATGAACTATCAAAAACAGAACCATCTACAAGGGGTACCTTTATAGTGTACTTTTACGGTATCACTTAAAGTTGGAGAACTGCCTTCGCCTAAGCTTTCGATTTTATAAAGTACACCGTTAGCAGTTTTTCTTCACGCCATCTTTTTGGCATAATCTGCGCGGAATTTATCGCCCGCTTCAATGGTGCCTTTATCAGCTAGAAATCTTTTTCTTCTTGAGCTGAAAGGTAAGTATCTAGCGATTTTAATTGTTTTTGCAAATCTTCATCAGTTAATTTACCAGTTTTTCAAGGTGTCTTTTTACACCATCTAAAAATTTTGTCTTTGGTTGTGGTGAAAACGTCTTTTGTGATTCCATCACACCTTCAATATTTTTACCCATCAATACACCTACAGCGTAAGATGAATCATCAATAAATTGTTTGTCAGCTTTTTCTGTCGCTATTGCGCCGCTACTTAATAATGTACCTAAAAGTAGCGTGAGTCAAAGTTTGTTTGGTTTTTAACATAGTGTTTCCTTATAAAATACTGTTAAGCATCTTCAATATAGGGTAAAGTGTCTTTTTCGCTTAAGACAACCTTTTTATGATGCAGAATTATTAAGCAGAATTGCTGAATTAGAGATGAAAGTCGCCTTCAAGAACAAACTATTGAGGAATTAAACCAAAGCTTTAGTTGACCAACAATTTGCATTAGACAAATTGCAGGTGCAGTTACGTCATTTCGCTAGAAAAAGTTTAAAAGGGCTGGCGGCAAGTAATATTGCTTCACAAGCAGAAGAAACGCCTCGCCACATTATTGAGAAACAATAACAGAGGATAAAATAATGAAAATTGGAATTATTGGTGCAATGGCACAAGAAGTTGAAATTTTAAGCCAACTGATGATGGAACCTAAGTGACAGAAATTGCTGGCTGTAAGATTTATGAAGGCAAAATTAATAACAAAGATGTCGCATTATTACAATCGGGTATTGGGAAAGGTTGCTGCGGCGATTGGGACAACATTATTATTAGAAATGACTAAAACCCGATGTCGTCATTAACACCGGGTCTGCAGGCGGATTAGCTACAAATTTAAATGTGGGTGATTTGGTTATTTCAACCGAAGTTCGCCATCATGATGTAGATGTGACCGCATTTGGTTACGAAATTGGTCAGCTCCCAGCCAATCCAGCGGCATTTATTCCTAATGAACAATTAGTGATGTTAGCAGCAGCAAGAAGCTGAAAAATTAGGCTTCATGCAGAATCTGGCTAGTGATTAAGCGTGGAGACTTTATTCGTTAACGGTCATGAAGCGATTTCAAAAAATTCGCGTAAACTTCCCTGCTATTGTGGCAGTAGAAATGGAAGCGGCGGCAATCGCTCAAGTTTGTCAGTGCTTTTTGATGTGCCGTTTGTGGTGGTACGAGCAGTTTCTGATGTGGCGGATAAAACGTCACACTCTCATTTGATGAAGTTTTTACCGTTAGCTGCGAAGCAATCTTCAGAAGTTGTGTTGAGTATGTTAAATAAATTGGGTTGATTCAGATAAATTTACAAATCTTTAAAATGAAATTAACCGCTTGTTATCGCTTATTGATGCCGAATTCTGTAAAATTCGGCATTATTTTTCAGCCCTCAGTTTCTGAGGCGTTTTTCTAGTTTAAGTGATTTCGAGATATTTTATGACAGCTTCGCCAAATATTGGTTTTATTAGTCTAGGTTGCCCGAAAAACCTAGTTGATTCTGAACGTATTTTTAACTGAGCTGACGTGCAGACGGGTATAACATCATCCCAAGTTATGAGGATGCTGATTTAGTTATTGTGAATACTTGTGGCTTTATTGATAGCGCAGTGCAAGAATCATTAGAAACCATTGGTGAGGCGTTAGATGCTAACGGCAAAAGTGATTGTAACCGGTTGTCTAGGGCGCAGAAAACCAAATTCGTGAAGTGCACCCAAAAGTATTGGAAATTACTGGCCCATACAGTTATGAAGCCGTGATGGCGCATGTGCATAAATATGTACCTAAGCCAGAATATAATCCCTATGTGAATTTGGTGCCGAAACAAGGCGTAAAATTAACGCAAAACATTACGCTTATTTGAAAAATTTCAGAAGGCTGTGATCACCGTTGTACCTTCTGTATTATTCCATCAATGCAGTGGTGATTTAGAAAGCCGTTCGATCGTACAAATGCACTTGATGAAGCAAAACGTTTAGTCGATGCAGGTGTTAAAGAGCTTTTAGTGGTTTCGCAAGATAGATACATCTGCCTATTCAATGGACTTGAAAATGCAAAAGAGTCAGGCAGTAAAACGGTGTTCTGGAAATGGGATGCCGATTAAAAATGATTTAATGACGCTATGCGAAAAATTAGGCACTTTAGGTCATTTGGATTCGTTTACATTATGTTTATCCTTATCCGCACGTTGATGATTTAATTCCACTGATGGCGCAAGGCAAAAATTTTGCCCTATTTGGATATTCCCGCTTCAGCACGCAAGTCCAAAAATCTTAAAAAGCGATGAAACGCCCAGGCTCGGTAGAGAGAGTCTTTAGAGCGCATTAAAAATGGCGTGAAATTTGTCCAGAATTAACATTACGTTCAACTTTTTATCGTAGGGCTTCCTGGAGAAACAGAAGAAGATTTCCAAATGTTATTGGATTTCTTAAAAAGAAGCGCAGTTAGATCGTGTAGGGTGTTTTTAAATTTAGTCCGGTAGAAGGTGCGCCTGCAACAGAGATGGCAGACCAAGTGCCAGAAGAGATAAAGAGGAACGTTTCCATCGCTTTATGCAACTTCAACAAGAAAATTTCTAGTGCACGATTACAGCAAAAATCGGTAAAACTTTAGCGGTAATTGTCGATGAAATTGATGAAGAAGGAATTATTGGCCGCTCAATGGCGGATGCTCCAGAAATTGATGGTGTAGTTTATGTTGATAATCTCCTCAGAGATGGCTGTTAAGGTTGGAGATGTCATTTCAGTGAAAAATTCACCAAGCAGATGAATATGATCTTTGGGGAACTTGTTAGTTTTTATTTAAGGAAAAGGGGAATAGACAATGTCAGAACAGAAACAATCAGCGAAACCTTTAAAAATTTGGTAAGGCATCACAAAAGTGCAAGTGTAATGACGTTTGAAAAAAAGCAGTTAGTGAGAGAAAAATTATGAGGGCTGCTTGTGTTGAGTTATTAGATATCTTGCGCAAAATTGACTCAAATTTTGGGGGATTCATGATATTGAATGTGATTTCCCTGAGCAATTAAACGTAGATGAGCTCAATAAGGAAAAAGCATATTTATTTTTGCAACGCGTATGGCAAAATGCTATTACCGAGTTATTTAAAGACTCTGCTTTTATCTTTATCTGGAGTCAGGTGCGCAAAACTTTCTTCACGCTTCAGCGTTGGTTATCCATGATTTTTGCATCTTCCCCATATATTAATGCAGATCATATTCTGGTAACGTTAAACCAGAATGAAAACCCATATAATTTAGCGGATTTTCGTTTAAGCAATACACAAGATGCGATTATTAAATTCTGTGTACTTTATTTACCGGAATCTAATATCAATGTGAATTTAGAAGCATTATGGCAACTTAATCCAGAAGTGACAGGTTCTCTGCTTTTTGCATTACAGTCTCCACGCTTTATTGCTACTCAGCAAGCCTTTAGTAAGCGCGGTACGTTATTACAGTGGTTCCCAGAAAAACTCGCGACGTTTGAAAATCTCAATAATTTACCAAGCGCGATTAGCCATGATGTGTATATGCATTGTAGTTATGATGTGGCGAGCAATAAACATTGGGTGAAAAAGCATTAAATACGGTAATGCGTCGTCATTTGATTGCTGGTGGCTTTAAAGATCGTGAAATTAACAATATTGGTTATGTAAATGGTAAGCCGGTTATGGTGGTCTTATTAGAGCATTTCCATTCTTCACATTCTATTTACCGCACACACTAACTTCAATGATTGCTGCGCGTGAACATTTCCATATTATTGGTTTAGGCAATCATGCGGTTGACCAAGCTGGCCGTGATGTTTTTGATGACTTTAGATTCGTTGATGGCGAGAATATGTTTGAGCGTTTAGAGTTTATTCGACAAATCAGAAGAACATCAAGCAGCAGTATTCTATATGCCAAGTATTGGGATGGATTTATTAACGATCTTTTGCAAGCAATACTCGTTTAGCGCCAGTACAAGTGATTGCATTAGGTCACCCAGCGACGACTCACTCTGATTTCATTGAATATGTCATCGTAGAAGATGATTATGTTGGCTCGGAAGAGTGCTTTAGCGAAAAATTGATTCGTTTACCAGAAAGATGCACTTCCTTATGTACCATCATCAGAAGCACCTGAAAAGTAGATTATAAATTACGGAAAAACCCGGAAGTCGTCAATATTGGTATTGCTTCAACAACAATGAAGTTAAATCCACATTTCTTGACGGCATTAAAGCAATCCGTGATCGTGCTAACGTAAAAAGTGCATTTCCATTTTGCATTAGGACAATCACATGGTTTAACGCATCCATATGTTGAGCGTTTTATTAAATCATATTTAGGGGAAGATGCGAGCTGCACATCCACACCTACCATATGCTCAATATTTAAATGTATTAAGCAATTGCGATATGATGGTTAATCCATTCCCATTTGGTAATACCAATGGCATTATTGATATGGTTACGCTAGGTTTAGTTGGTGTCTGTAAAAACAGGTGCAGAGGTGCACGAACATATGTGATGAAGGTTTATTTAAACGTCTTGGCTTGCCAGAATGGTTGATTGCGAATACGGCAGATGAATATGTTGAATGCGCGATTCGTTTGGCTGAAAACCATGATGAGCGTTTAGCACTTCGTCGTCATATTATTAAAAATAATGGCTTGCAAAAAAACTATTTACAGGTGATCCTCGCCTGATGGGACGTGAATTACTTAAACGCGTACAACAATGGGCTGAACAAGCGGGTGTTACATTAACGTTACAAACGCAAATTGATGTTGAGGAAGAAAAGAAACCTGCTGCAAAAGAAAAGCACCGCAAAGAGCTCAACAAAGAAAACTGCAGATAAAAAGAAACGCCTTTTAAAGACTGCAGCCAAAAATTGAAAAACAGCTAAAAACAAAGAATAACTGTTTTTCAGAATCAAGCGCACTATAAAGTTATAGTGCGCTTTTTGTTTGAAAAATAGGCAATTAAAGGAGCTCAAGGAACCATTTCATATATAGCTTTGGTCTTAGAGGTAAATCTTGTTCAAATGATTCTTTATAAAAGCCATTTCTTTTGAGGAGAAAAGCATGAAATCAATGTTTAAAGCTATTTGGTGTAATCGCTTTAGCCACTACTTTAGCTGCTTGTAGCGGAATGAGCCGCTCACATACTGCTATCGGTGCAGCTGTCGGTGGTGTTGCTGGTAACGTGATTGGTGGTTCAACAACCGCCACACTTGCTGGTGCAGCATTAGGTGGGGTTATTGGTAGCCAAGTAAAATAATCATCATTTGTTTAAAGCCGTCATTGACGGCTTTTTGATCGCATAACAAATCTTTGCAAGCGGTCAAAATTTAGCTATAATTTGCAAAAGTTTTTGAATCGAAACTTAATCGAAAGATGTGCGTATGTCGAAAAGAAATACTCAACAGCGCCGTCAAAATGATTGCAACAATGGTGCAAGAGCAAGGAGAAGTCGGGGTTGAGCAACTCGCTCTTTGTTTGAAACTTCGAAGTCACCATTCGAAAAGATTTAACCGCCTTGGAAGAAAGCGGTTTTTTTATTGCGTCGTTATGGCGGGGCGATCAAAATTCCTTCTGAATTGATGGAAGAAGAAAGCAATGAACAGCTTTCTCAACAAAAATTGCTATCGCTAAAGCTGCGCGTGATTGTATCAGTGAGCATAATCGAATCATTATTGATAGTGGTCGTACAACAGGGCTTTAGTTAAGAGTTTAAATCAGAGCGGATTGGTTATTATGACTAATTCGCTCTTTTAGCTTCGGAGCTTACAACATTAGAGTGTGAGCCACCGTATTGATGACAGGGCGGAACTTGGGATGCGCGTTCCGAATCTTTTCAAGGTAAAGTCGCTGAAAATACTTTGAGAGCTTATGATTTTGACCAACTGTTTATTGGTGCAGACGGTCTTGATTTAGAGCGAGGTACAACAACTTTTAAATGAATTAGTTGGCTTAAGTCAGGTGATGGCGGAAGTTAGTCGAGAAGTGATTGTGTTAATTGAGTCTCAAAAATTGAGCGCAAAATGCCAAATGTGGAACTTGATTGGACAAAAATTGACAAAGTCATCACGGATAAGCAAATAAGTTTTCGAAACGAAAGTTGCTATTGAGAAAAATGGCGTAGCTGTGATTATTGAAGATTAAAAGAAACGAATTTGCAAATAAAAATTTTTAAATTAACAAACAAATTAGGAATAAAAATTATGTGTGGAATTGTCGGTGCGGTAGCACAACGTGATGTAGCAGCAATTTTAGTAGATGGTTTACATCGTTTAGAATACCGCGGTTATGACTCAGCAGGTGTGGCAGTATTAGGTGCAGATAAACATATGCAAATCTTACGCCGTGTAGGTAAAAGTAAAAGCGTTAGATGAAGCGCTCGAAGCTAAACCATTATTAGGTGGTACAGGGATTGCGCACACTCGTTGGGCAAACACATGGTGAACCATCAGAAATTAACGCGCATCCGCATCGTTCAGGCAAAATTGCGGTGGTGCATACGGCATTATTGAAAATTACGAAGAATTACGTAGTGAATTACAAGCACGTGGTTATGTTTTCCAATCACAAACAGATACCGAAGTTATTGCTCATTTAGTGGAATGGGAATTCCGTACTTCAAATAGTTTATTAGAAGCTAAGAAAAGCTGTAAAAACAATTACGTGGTGCTTACGGTACAGTAGTATTAAATGAAGAAGAGCCAGAACATTTAATCGTGGCACGTTCAGGTTCACCATTAGTGATTGGTTATGGTATTGGTGAAAACTTCTTGGCTTCTGACCCACTGGCGCTATTAAGCGTAACCGTAAATTTGCTTATTTAGAAGAAGGCGATGTTTGGAAATTACCCGCACCACAGTTGATATTTATGATAGTGAAGGCAACAGTTGAGCGTGAAATTCATCGAAGGTAACTTTGAGCAAGATGCGCGCAGATAAAGGCCAATATCGCCACTATATGCAAAAAGAGATTTTTGAACAGCCAGTTTGCAATTATGAACACCTTAGATGGTCGTATCAAAGATGGTAAAGTTAGCTTAGATTCAATTGCACCGAATGCTGCAGAAATTTTTATCGAAAGTACAATATATTCAAATCGTAGCATGTGGTACTTCATATAATGCAGGTATGGTGGCTCGCTACTGGTTAGAATCTTTAGCGGGGTGTTGCGTGTGATGTCGAAATTGCCTCAGAATTCCGTTATCGTAAATTTGTGACTCGTCCAAATAGTTTATTGAGTGACTATTTCACAATCAGGCGAAACGGCAGATACACTAGCTGCGTAATACGTTTAGCGAAAGAAGCGGGCTTTATGGCAGCAATGACTATTTGTAACGTGCAACATCATCACTTGTTCGTGAATCAGATTTCGCATCTCATGACCAAAGCCGGGTAGAAGTCGGTGCTGCATCAACGAAAAGCTTTCTCACAACATAGTTAACTTGCTTGTGCTTTTAACCGCGGCATTAGGTCGTTTAAAAAGGCATATGAGTGAAGCCCAAGAAGCGGATATTGTTCGTATACAACGCTTACCTGCACAAATTGAAATGGCATTAACTCATGAAAAAGAGATTGAAAAACTCTCTGAAGACTTTGCTGACAAACAGCAGCCTATTCTTAGGTCGTGCGAGTTCTATCCAATTGCGATGGAATCCGCATTAAAAATTAAAGCAGAGATCTCATATTCATGCAGATAGCATATGCTGCTGGTGAACTTAAACATGGCCCATTAGCATTGATCGACAGCGAGATGCCGGTCATTGTTGTGGCACCTGAAAATGATTTACTTGAAAAAGTGAAATCCAATATTGAAGAAGTGGAAAGCGCGTGGTGGTCAATTATTTATCTTTGCTGACCATGATGCGGGATTAGGCTATAAAACCCTAGTGTTCCTGAGAGTCGATGAAGGTACTGCCCCAATTTTCGCTGCAGTACCATTACAACCCTTTCTTACCATGTAGCACTTATTAAAAGGCACAGACGTGGATCAGCCGCGTAACTCTGCGCAAAATCTGTGACAGTAGAGTAACCCGTTTTATTGCTTTAAAATAAACAAGCGGTCATTTTTCAAGACGATTTGCAAATTGTCAAGAGAAAATGACCGCTGTGTCTTCATGAGACTTCTGCGATTATGCCCAGTATTTGTCGAATTTCAGCACGAATTGCTTCGGCAGCTCATGTCACCGACTAATGCGCGCCTGCGATGAAAGCTTTTGGCATTTTCTCACTTTTTAAATAAGTGGATTTCTTCTGGTCGATACCGCCAGTAATAGAAAGCTCTAGGCCTTTGCAGAAAGTTGTTTCCATTAACTCAATGTCTTCTGCTGTCCAGCCTTTTCCTGCTAATTCAGCATCACGTGAGCGATGGTAAATTGCTTTGTTTTACACCTAAATCTACCCACTCTTGAGCATCTTTTCAACCGTCCAGTTACCGTAGATTTCTAATTTGAATCTCTTTTTCACTTTAAGATCTGGTGAGCTGCATTGAAATCATCAGCTACTTTTTACATGCTGCTTTCGTTGCCGGGCGTGCTGCTGCAGAAACAGTTAACCAGTCTGCACCGGCTTCCAAAATGCCATTTTGCAGAATTGCACCACCATCGGTGGTTTTAAATCACACACGATAATGTGATTTGATGAAGCGCGCGTAAAAGTGGAAACGGCTTTCATGCCTTCTGCGCATGCTAAAATGGTGCCGCATTCGATAATATCAACTACGCTTTCGCTTGTTTAGCATCGGCAACCGCTTTTTTCAAGGCTTTTAATAAATCAAGTGCAATTTGGAGAAGTGGTCTAGACATATATTGTTCCTTTTAAAATAAAATGATAGGAGATTCTACGCATTTAATGCGGCATCGATCATGGCATAAACGTCTTCAGGCGTTTTACAAGCAAGCACTTTGTCTCAAAGTTTACGCCGGTGTCGCTTTTCTTTCATCATCTAATGTTTGGGGTGATTTCCATTAACCCTCCATATGTTTATCGGAGTCAAGCTCTGCAGTGTGATAAGCATGCAAACACCTTTCATCTTCGCCATCAAAATAAACGGGTTCTGCTAAGCGTCACTGCAAAATGAGAAGTTTTAATCACACCTTCTTCTGGGCGTGCGTGAGCATAGCTAAACCTGGTGCTAGAATGATATAGGGGCCCATTTTTCACATATTACCAACAATGTGGTCGCATAGCGAGGCTCAACAGCACCAACCTTAATTAATGAGATCTGTACCGAGTTTAATGGCTTTTCCAGTTGGAAACTTTTTGGGTTGAGAAGGATTGAGTTATTTTCGATATGATTCTTTTAACATTTGGTTGTCCTATATTGATTTTGATAGGGCGGAATGGCTTCCGCCCAAATGATATTGGAGGGATTGTTTATCAGAACAATCGTTTATTGATATTTTTAATGAGTGCTAAGAGTTCTTCACCGAAGGTGTTTTGATTTAGCATATTTTTGTACGCCTAGTACAGAAACGTTGCCTTCTTGAACGATTTTCACCTTGTGCGTGTTTAGAGCATACGATGATGTTCACACCTGATACTTTTGCCTTTATGGTCGGTCACGGCACAAGAGTCCATTACGTTTGGAATGCCACGCGTTTACTGCAAGGTATTGATTTCATCTCTCATCTCATCACTGATGAACCTTGACCAGACCACATACTGCCAAGATACGTACGGGCCTCTCATGCCTGCATTTGTGCATCATTTGCAACATTTTCAGCATCTTCTCGTCGCTTGTTCAGGCTCTTCTTGAGCTCGTCTAAACTGCAGCCATCTAATTGTTCACGCTGTTGACTGCTTTTCGCTTTGCAGCCTTCTGCACGTAACTGGCGAGATGCGAAGAACATATACACGAGCGCCAATGCCACAATATAACGAAGAAGAACTCCTGGTACGCCGATGATACCTGTAGATCGTGGGAAGTGAATAACTTTGCCCAGCCAGCCATAATGCATCAGCCGTTGAAGGTTGTGCTTGGCTTGCACAGCGTTGGATAACCGCGCTGAGCCTAATACTTCACACACACACCTATCACGAAAACAGATTTTCATTACCGCCTTTCCCAGCCACCGAATTGGTGCACCATAATGCGATAGTGGCGTTAGAGAAGAAACGACTGGGATAAAAGCGGGAACCAGTGATAAATTGGTGAGCTAAAGCCCAGTAATAAACCTTACTGCAACGAATTGACCAATTGCACTCAGAAACTGAATACCAATCGCATTTGGTGGAGAAGGCATAAAGATTGCCGCACAGTCAGGTGCCGGTGCACAGAGTTCCGGAAATTAAGCGTTCCAGATCGCTTTGAAAGCCTATCAGATAATTCCGCAACGAACATACGTACGCCGGTGACGATAATCTGAATTGCAACCGCAAATTTTAAAGCCATATTCTAAGATGTAAATAGACCAGTGCGTTTAGCTGCATGCCATTTGTTGTGCAGCCATCTTAAACCGGTGAAAGAGAATGATACCAAAGAAAAGGGTCATTAATGGTGGGCTGGAATATTGTGGTAAATATGTAACCATTTTGGTAATTTCATGTGGTCGATAGTGATTCTTTTTATCACCATGTTTTGGTGTTTGTGGTGTGGTTGTGGTGTGTGGTGTTGTGTTTGTTGGTTTTGTTGTTGGTTTGGTGTTTTGGGGTGTTGGGTTTTTTGTGTTTGTTTGTGTGTTGTTTTGTTGGGTTGGTGTTGGGTGAATTAGTGTTCTGTTTTTAATAAGATATTTAAGAATAATGCATTGATAACTGGAATAACCTACCCACGCACAATCACAGTCTCGCCATGGCTCTGGATGGTGACATGCATACTGGGTATAAGGGTCGATAATCACCCAGTAAGATGGTGGAATTTAGATAAGCCTTCCAATAACCTGCTTAAAGTTGGTCACTAAGAGACCAGAACCTGCCTGTACAATCATAAAAACCAACGACGTTTTAGAATAGGTGCCTTTAATAATGGTGGTGAATCTGGCAGAGAATGTAGCCCAAGCAGTGCGACAATACCAAGTAAGAAATGGCGCTTTATTTAACACCTGATCTTTCAAAGAGACCCAAGATATCGGTGAGCATCCATAAGAGTGCCTCTTATTTTGTGATCAAGTTTCAATCAACAAGATGTTGTTTAGCCAGGATGTCATTCGTAAATTGAGATGTATCGGCTGAATAATAATCGCTATTTTGAATAACAGATTGTTTTGATTACTCTGCGAAGTTGATCGCGCATTTTATTTTCAAGCGTCGATTTTGAGGAAATTTTGCAAAAGCACAGGAATTATATTTTTATATGCGAATGCTTAAAAATGAAGAAAAGATAGTGCTTACATAGAGTATAATTTGCTCATGAGATCTTGGATCACAAAACCGTGTGATCATTTTACATAAGATTATTTATGATTATTTGTGATTAAATAATTTATCTTTGCTGACTAAAATGAGGAGCAGTATTATGGCTTAAAGTCAAATGAAATTCACCCGTGAGGCTGGATTCTTTCAACTTTCCCAGAATGGGGAACGTGGTTAAACGAAGAGATTGAAGAAGAAGTCGTGCCAGAAGGCAACTTCGCAATGTGGGTGGTTGAGGCTGCGTAGGTGTGATGGATCCACGGCAGGTGCAAACATTTGTATGGACTTATACATTGTAGCCGTGGTAAATCAACACTAGTAAAAGATATGGTCTCGCGTGTCACCAAATGGCAAATATGGCGGGTGTCTCGTAAATTACAACTCTAACTCACGATGCGCAATCTCAAATGGTATGAGACCCATCGCAGGATTAACGAGGTAGATTTCATCTTTAGCTTCTCACCACTCGCAGCGACTCGCATTGATGTGAACGTAGCGGCAGCACCATTATCAGCCAGTCCCTAAATTAGAATCATCGCAAAATCTCGCTGGTCCTTGGCACTCTGCTGAGTTATGGATGGGGTGTGCCAGAGAGCGTATTATTGTTGTACACCTCGCGTGTAGTAAAAATTAAAGACGTCGAAATTCACGCATACTAGATTCAGCCTGACCGTACTTTGTTTAGTAAACCTCTACCGGTAGGGTGCGGAAGAACAAGTGTGAGCGAATTAAAAGGGATTATGCCCATCTGACGAAGAAATGGGTCATAAAGCAGTAAACTAGTGTTTTCTGCACACACACCAGGTGGCACTAGTTTATCATGGTGCAGACTCACACTATTCAATCCAATTTGCAAAAATATGGTAAAGAGTTTGATAATGATGTTGCATTAAATAACTACGGTGAAAACCCAGTAGGGATTGCCGATAAAAATGACTTCAATCGACCTACTTTCGCATGGCAGAATGTTTACGTGCTAAAGTGATTATTCCAGTGCACCACGACATTTGGACGAACTTTGTAGCCAAGTACGCAAGAAATTATTGATTTATGGCGTATGCGTAAAGACCGTTTATCAGATAAATTCCACCCATTCATTTTGGGAAGTTTGGCGGTAAATATGTTTATCCGCGCGATAAAGATTTAATCGAATATCATCACCCTCGTGGTGATGATTGCTTTGAACAAGAGCCGAATATTCAATTTAAATCAATGTTATGAAAGTGTAACCTTGAGGATATTCAGAATGGGTACATCACGAAATCCCCCTCTCTCTAGCAGGAGTGGATTTGTTCATTGATTTAATGCTCAATATACAGGATACCCAATGAACGAAAACATATCGACATCAGAATTTACTTTTCGTTGTTAGAGGAGAGAAAACTGCTCAACTAGAGAGTTATCGATTTATGTAGAAATCTCGCCGGCAACAACACGTCGCGATATCAATAAATTAAATGAGCAGACGGATTAAGAAAAAGTCCGCAATGGGGCTGAAGCTTTAGCGTAATTTCGGTGTGGCAAAGAAAAATTATCAATAATGCCAACGAAAAACAGCGCATTGCAAACGATTAGTAGCCAGTATTGTAAATGATGGTGAAAGCGTTATTCTACTGCAGGTTCAACCATGCAAATGCTGGGTAAACGTTTATGTGGTCGGAATTTGCAAATCATCACGAATTTCTTACCGCTTGCAAATGATTTGATTCAACATAGTCATGAAAATTTAGTGATTATGGGTGGGCAATATAATCGTGCTAAACGGGTAACTCTTTCATTAAATACGCAAAATAGAAATTAACTATTTTGCAGAATGTCATGTTACCAGTGGCAAAAGCTTAACCACAGCTGGTTTATATAAAGAATGACATGATCATTTTGCGAACTCTGAGCAGCCACTTGCACCAGCAGATAGCTTATTGCGCTAGTCGATAGCACAAAATTAGGCAAAACAAGTGGGCATGTTATTTAGCTCGCTAGATGAGATTGATATTTTTGAATTACTGGCAAAAGGGCAATCTCATTATCCAAGCATTAAGAAAAAGGCTTGGAAGTGGTTTTCTTGTAAGCGGTCGGATTTTGCAGATTTTTACTAAAAGCATAACCAACATAGCCAAAGGGGTTGTTGTGAGAAAACACAAACTAGGTATTTTAGACGAAAAGCTTACCGAAGAACATTTCTTGGCAAGATAGACTTTCGATTGCAAAAACTTGCGGTTTCGATTTTGTGAAATTTCCATTGATGGAAACTGATGAACGCTTAGCTCGTTTAGACTGGAGCAAAAGAGGCGTATCAGATTGGTAAGCTATCATCAATACTGGCGTAACGATTCCTCTCGATGTGTTTATCTGGCCACCGCCGTTTTCCATTTGGTTCCCATGATGGGCAACTCGTCAAAAAGCTTATGTGATATGGAAAAAGCATTCAATTGCATGATCTCGTATTCGCACAATTCAACTTGCTGGCTATGATGTGTATTACGAAGAACAAGATGAAGGCACATTAGCACGCTTTCAAGAAGGTCTTGAATGGGCCGTTGAATTAGCGGCAAGTAATCAAGTAACCATGCAGTTGAGATTATGGATACTCAATTTATGAGTTCAATTTCTCGTTGGAAAAATGGGATGGAAATTATCTGACTCGCCATGGTTTACTGTTTACCCAGATTTGAAACCTTTCTGCATGGAATGATAACGTGGCAGAAGAGCTAAAATTAGGCATCAATAAAATTTCTGCGATTCACTTCAAAAGATACTTACAAGTGACAGAAACTCTGCAAAGAGTCAGTTCCGTGATGTTCCGTTTGGTGACGAGTTGATGTAGATTTCCCAGCTTTGCTTTTAACACGTTGGCGGCTTTGGAAATTATCGTGGGGCGTTCTTAATTGAGATGTGGACAGAAAAGGCGGAAGAGCCAATTGCTGAAATCATCAATGCGCGCCGTTGGATTGAACAAATGAAAGAAGGAGGGCTTTGAACTATGAGCCAATTAACGATTAACCCCAGCCTTCAAGCATTAAGAAGGCGTATTAAAAAGCAAATTTAGAGTTACCAAAATATAAGCTAGTGACTTTTATATGGGGAAATGTGAGGCGAAATTGACCGTGAAACAGGGTTAGTAGCGATCAAAACCTTCAGGTGTGATTATGACACCATGACCGTAGAAGATATTGTGCTGGTGGTTTAAATGGTAACCGTGTTTACGGTAGCAAAAACCGTCTTCTGATACGCCAACGCACCTAGAGGTTTTATCGTCAATTCCGAATATTGGGGGTGGTGCATACGCATTCTCGCCAGTGCAACAGCTTGGGCACAAGCTGGCGAAGATACTTTAGCGCTAGGCGACTCAAGGTGACTACTTCTACGGTTCAATTCCTTGCACCTCGCCGAATGATCGCAGAAGAAATTGCTGAGAATACGAACTTGAAACAGGAAAGAGTCGTAGTGGAAACTTTCCGTACTCGTGGTATTAGCCCAGATCAAGTGCCAGGTGTATTAGTGCATTCTCATGGCCCATTTACTTGGGGTAAAAGATGCCTGATGCTATACGCAGTAATTCTGTGGTGTTAGAAAGTGGCATATATGAATTTCATCAGCCATCAAGTTCGTCCGAACATTGGTTCGATGCAACAAGAATTACTCGACAAACACTACTTACGTAAACACGGCGCTAATGCGTATTACGGTCAGTAATTTAAACTAATATCGCAATATATGATCACCCCCAAAAAGTTGGACAGGTTAGCTAACTTAAATATTGAGCTCGGTATTGTACTGGGGCCTCAATCTAAAACAAGTTTAATTCGTTTTTGGTTGTAATACACTAAATATTCTTCAATTTCAGCCTGTAATTCAGCAATTGAATGATAAGTTCGAGAGTAAAAGCACTTGATTTTAGTATCGCACTTTCAATCACCGCATTATCATGTTAGCAATTTCCTCGGCGGCTCAGTACTTTTGCACCGCTTTACCCTCCAACATCTTTACCCATTCCGCTGAGCCATGCAATACACCTTGGTCGCTATGAATAATCGGGCATTCTGTCGGTTTAAGCCGACTAAGCCCTTTGTTCTAACATCTTTTTACCAATCAAAAACTCGGGCGTGTGTCGCAAAGTTATAGGCAATAATTTCTCGGTTAGCCAAGTCCATCAACGGTGAGCTTTTTCTTGCCCAACACTGAAATTCCGTTACATCCGTTATCTGTTGTTGCCACAATGCGTAGAATCAACATCGCTCTTTCCTTTTGCCATCGCAAAACGGTTTTGCACTTAATGCAAGAAGACTGGTCGCACCAATTTGAATAAAAATGACGTCTGTTCATCATAAAAACGCCACAAAAATTTTGAAAAAGTAGGGCGGATAGAACCATCCCACATAAACATGTTTTATCCTATTTTGAGATCATTCAAAACTATTTTAATAGCTTGAGTTTAATTAAAACCTCTTCGCCATAGCCACCTAAAGTTGGCATTGGCTGGTAAGTTGAGTTTGCTGCACGCATTAGACGAATACCACGAATACCCGCCTTCTTTCGCAGCTAAAAATATCACATCGCTGTCGCCATAGTGGATAGTGACTTTATGAGCAATAATACCTGGGGTTTTATTATATTTTGTTGTACGTTCACGACCGCCCATAAATTCCACTGGATGCATATTTTTAATATCAAATGCTTTTTGTAATACAGAGGTTACGCCATCGGTTTTACCTGCTGTACGACCCGTAATAAAGTAAATCTGATCGCTACGCTCTTGGTGCATTTTTGATTAAATCTGCACCAATTTGTTTTGGAATTGAGTAATTATCGCACCCTGCATTTGACTTCATTCCAGAAGTCTTGATTTTTAAGTAATCTTGTTTGCCTGGTGAGTATGCTGACCGTAGTAGAAGCAAGGGCTACTAAATAACACGGTGTCGTCAATGTCAAAGCTCACATTAATCGGTACTTTGCCTTCTAATTCTTTTTAATTTGATCAACTGAAAATCCAGTGAATGGGTTGTCTCAACCAACATTCTCACGGGCGTTAGTGCCTGATTGAGTGTAAGGCCTCAGTTTTAGACGCAAATGCTGGCATCATTAAACTACCGATAACGACTGCTAATGAGAGTTTGAGTTAATTTGTTCATAAAGAATCCTCTTTTTATAATTGAAATAAGCAGTCAATTCTTCAAAAATTTTGCAAAAATTGACTGCTTGATGGGTTTTAGTTTCTTACACGTACTTTATAATTTACCTTATTATTTTTTGAAGGTTGTAAATTTACTGCACGTATTGGTTTTTACTACCTGTCTTACTTTTTCAGGAATTTTGCTTCAACTTGTATCGCTGTAGTAGCTTCCGCTTTAAAATGTATTTGGCGACTATGATGATTTTTCATCTCAGTACGAGGATTTCACGCACTTTTGACTCACAACTGTATCCTGTGTGTGCATTCACGCCAGCATTAGTTGCTGTTTGGCTGATGTTTGGCGTTAACTCTAATTTTGCATCCGCTTTCACACCTGCAATGGAACCGTTATTCCAGTCATTTTTGCTGCTTCTGCCCACTTATCTGTAGTTGGCGACAGCAAGTTTACCACTACCATTCGCAGCAAGGCTTGACTTACTTCATTGACTTTGATTGGCTAATTGCTCACTGTGAGTCGCCTGAAAATCGTACCGCTTGCGTGGTTAGCATTGACAGAGCCACTCGATAAATTTCGCATCACCACCAGCATTGATTTTAGCTGTATCGGTGTTGAGAGTGGCTCTCGGTATGTGTTTTCATTACGCACCACATTCACAGCAAGATGGCCGCTACCTGAAGACGGGAGCCCATTTTGTTCAGCCACGCCACCGCCTAGTTTTAAGCCTGACTGAAACATCAGCGTTTTGCTCACGCTATCTGTTGCTGCCGTTAAGGCTAAATTGCCTTCTGCCTGCATTAAGATTGAGCTGTTCAGAGGTTGAGGTCACGCCTTTTAAATTCACTCCGTTTTGAGCTTGAAATGCTCAGCATTTTTACGCGTTTACTGCCACGCCCGTGTGCGTTTGGCTGTTTTTCGGTGTTTACGCCTACATTTGCATTAAAGCCTGCATTTGCTACTTTAGCTCCGATATTCACGCCAGTAGCAACAGTGGCTGCAACGCTTTGTACAGCATTATTACCTGCGGTGATATTAACTCGGCTACTAGAAAGTTGTGCATTTTCAACCGCTTGCACGTTTGTGCCTTGCAGAGTTCACTACGCCTTGTGTTTGCACATTTACGTTTTACCTGCAATAGTGTTCGTCACCGCTTGGCTCTAGCTGCCGTTTTTACTTTATTTGCAGAAAGGCTTAAATCAATAGATGGAACTGCTGCACCTGCTGATGGCACAACCATTGCACCAACACCTACTTTCAGCCTAAAACCACCACCTGATTGGGTTTTACTGCTTGTTGCTTGCATGAATTGAGCACTTTGAGCTTGAATATTCAGCATTTTCACTTGCGTTAATCATTTGCTTGGCTATTAAACTTGCCTGTGTGAATGTCTCACGTTTTTCGCGTAATTGAGCCTTGCAGCATTGCTTTCTTGGCTAGCAGATTGGTTGTAATTTGCTCCTACTTTTGCTGCAACGTTAAAGCGTTGGAAATCAGAGGTATTTGCTGGAACGCCTACACTCGCCCCAGCTGAAAGGCTGTTTTTCCTCAACACTATTTGCAAATCGCTGCGTTGATGGCTGTTTGAATTAAATTGTGCCGTTTCTCCTGCGCTGTATTGGGTCACTCTATCTTGAATGTGGTTTGCATTCTACGCTGATATTTTTTGCCCGCTTGTAACTGCGTTGCGGTATGCGTTGTCGCTTGAAGCGGTTTCGTGCCCATCCTTTGCAGCAAGTTCCGCTTCCACGCTGAAAGCTTTGATTTACTCAATGCTCGCAGATACGGTGAGATCAACATTCACATTATTGCCAAAGCTATTTGTGCTATTTTTGCCGTCGTGTGAAGTACCTCTTTCTGCATTTTCTTGGATATTTCCGCCTGCTTGCACTTGGCTGCCTTGATGCTCAATGCGATTTGCATTAAGTTTTACATCATTTGCCGCTGAAAGTTTGCTTGCTTGGGCTTTATTTCCACGCTTGAATTTGCGGAATGAGCTACGCCAACACCTAAAGTGGCACTTAATTTGTTCTCGGTTACGGTGCCGCTCAAAACCAACATTTACTTCGTTTTCACGCTGTTGTTAATGCTTTGATTTTTGAGCCGCTTTCTGTGTCGTGATTTTTATCTGCGTTAATGACTAAATTGCCGTGAGTTGCCGCCACTACTGCCTGAAACAGTCACAGTTTTTGCATTCACTGCTACATCGTTACCTTTACGCTTGAACCTGTATGCGTTGTCGTGTGACTATTTTGACTGTGGTTGTAAACATTTAAGCCTCAAGTGGAATTTACCTTCTGCATTTTACAGCATCTGCTTTTTCTCTTTGCTGATTTCCACGATCTGAATCCACGCTTGGCGTGCCTTTGCTGTTATCACATTGAGGCTTTGCGGTTAAATGTCCGATGTTGGAATGATGTTTTTGAGGCTATCAAAACCGCCCGCGAAACTAAACCAGCCTTACTTGATTCCGTACGAACGTGGTTAGCTGCACCTTTCACTTCAATACCACTTTTGCTGCAATATCGAGCAACTCTGCAGATTGCACGGTTGAGCCCACAATGCTCACGTTTTGTATGGTAGAAAGTTGGAGATTTGATTCTGATTTTTAAGGTTGAACCTTTGCAGTAGGGTATGTGTATAGCTACTTTGGCGAGCCTTGGTGATATCAAAAATTGTACCTTGACGAGCGTAATCAACTGCAGTAGTTTTTCGCTTGAGTGCTATCAATAACTAATGCACCTGCATTGCCTTTACTACGCCATTACCACCCGTTACGACACGGCTGCCTGAAATATGCACACCACGGCTTGCATCTAAAGTCGCATCGCCTTTCACAGTAACATCTGCTCCATGCACGGTTTCCGCACTTCTACCCGTGCCCACGGTCTTTCGAGACCAGCTAAACCGCCCCAGAAACGCATATCATCGCTGAGGTTATAACTTTCACTAGATTTCTCTTGAACCGAATGAGAGCGAACCACTGTTTTTCGCGAGCAATACACCATCCACATTTGCCACTACGCCTGTTAAATGCGCATCGCCTTTACCACCTAAAAATAAGATCTTGTTCGGTTGTTAATTCTGTTTGCAGTGTAGTAGTTGTACGCTACTATCTTGGCTGCTTAAACTCTGTTTTTAAACGTGCAGTTTCATTTTAAATTCTAGCACGAGCCGTTTTGAGTGGTAGTGGCTTTTTGCACCACGTAAATTCGACGCCTTGTTCGCCATAAATAGCGGTCGTTTTTGCAGAAACTTTTTGCACCTTCTGTGGTCACTTTACCTTTGGTTGCTTCAATGTTTACATCATCGCCTGCAATCGTAGTGCGGTGTGGTTTCAATACATGCTGCTCTCTTGTCTCATTGCGATACCAACTGCCTTTTGCTGCTGTGTTCATGTAAATTTACGGTTTTCTGCCCCTAAATGTACATTGCCACCGTGAATATTGCTATTTTTGATTTCGAATATCTGTACCTATCGATATTCAAATTACCGCTGATATCTCATATCAAAATTGTTCAGCTTGAATACAGCGTTGCTTGGTAAGTTTCACTTGAGCCACTTTGATGTTCACGAGCTTGTACGCCATTTTGATGTGTGATTTTTGGCTTTACCTCTATCTGTATGGACGACCAATTCTACCGTTTAAGCTTGCATTGCCTGCGGTAATATCCACTTCTTTTGCTTGTAAATCAGCCAGTCGAGCGGTGATAGTCGCACGATCATCAGTTGAATGAATACGAATTCTACCCGCTTGAATACTACCTACGACTTTTGCACGATCTAGTACTTGACCTTTACGCTCTGTAGTCGTGATTTTTAAAGCGTGCCATTGTCTCGTGCAATCTCTGCTTCTTGCCCGTAATGCATTCACCCTTCGCTGGTGGTAATTTGACCGCCAACGGTCACTTGCGCAGGGCGATTAAACCAATGTCGCCAGAACTGGTAATTTTGCCGCTGGTGCTTAACGCGTTATCGCCTGTTGCATCATAGCTTTTAAGTTTACCCTCTGCGACTTGCGGTTTACCTACCACAAGCGAAGCATCGAGGGCGTAATGTCAAAAACCGCCTCCTTCCACGCGCTAATGCCGTTCGGGTTTATGCTACATACATAATCGGCTTTATCACCAAAGATTTCTTGCTGACCTGCAATTTTAGATGGGTTGCGACTCACCACTTCTAAGAACTCACTTTTGCGGATTGGCTTGAGATCTGGGTTGGCGTTCAGATCGCCTGCAAGTTGAGATTTACCATTTTTGACGAGACATTGTTTTAGCAGCACCAGATTTATCTACGTTAAACTTATCATAATCGGTTATGCGATAACAAATGCGGCACTTGGATTGGCGATATTGATAATTCTCAATGCCTTGTTTTTGCTAATTTGTGTGTTGGCATCTGCCGCATTTAATTTCTGCAAAAGCAGATTGCCCGCAATGCTGAATGCAATGGCGAGCGAAATTTTGCTTAAAGAGTAAGTTTTAGACATTTTGTACCTCGTAAAAATGGAATACAACTAAATAAAAGAAAATGCTCGTATTAAAACAAAAATAAACAGGTTAGACCAGTCATTTATGGAGTAAAAATGCGATCTGACTTCACAAAAGATAATTTATTGAGTAAAAATCAGTGTGCATTAGTGTAATTGTAATAAGCTTTAGAATTTATAGCTGATGCTTCCCTAACACTAATCGCTCTTTGGTTTGACACCATCACAGTTTTCGAAAAACAATCGCCCCACTGCCCATCTCAAGGTTAGCTTGAAAAGGTTTTCTGCTCCTAATTCAACCCAACGGCATAAGCAAAAGGCTTGTTCGCTGAGCATTCGCTTGTGCTGATTTTTGTACGCCATAAAATCAATGCCAACGTAAGGCAAAATGTACCGAGTTCGGTTGCTTTTTACCCACGCAATATCGTTGTGTAAAACAATATTTTTCTCTGCCGACAAACTTAAATCATTCAAGCCACGTACGCGATAACGCCCCGTCAAATCTTCCTGTTTAATCGAAGGCAAATAATCGATGGCTATATTGTGCTGTAAGCTGGGTGAGAATGGCGGAAAAGTTGCTCTCAAATTGATTGATAGCGGTTAAATTTCAGCTCAAAATTCCAACGGCCAAAGATCTTCTGGCTGATTTTTGCGCTTTGTTTCGCCCTTGTTCATGGCGGAAATCTGTAGCAAAAGGTAGCATTTTTCAAACAGCTGCAAAATGATTTAGCCCAATAGGAAATGCTCGTTAATTTAGGGCTGAAAGATCTAAAATCCACATCATCCAGTCGGTTTTTGCTGCCAATTTTCTCGATCTGCGTTGAAAATGTTGAAATATGGTTAGAGCCACGATGGAAAACATAATCTGCGGTTAATCCCGTTTGGAGAGTCGGCCCTTTTTGTTGCAGGCTTAATGTCTGAAGTGAGCGGCGTTTTAAATTGGGAAATGAAGCAAAGCCACTCGAATCGTCCAATAACCATAAGGTAAGGAATAATAGAGCAATGCTGAGCGGCTAAATTGATGACGAGATTTTGAGTGTATGAGAACCACTTAGATAAAGCGTATCTGATAAGCCAAAAGGGCTGCCAATACTAACAGAAGAACGTGCCTGCCAACGATCGTAGGTTCTTGACGCTCAATTATCAATCCAATTGAACCATTGAAACGAGGAGTCGGTTCGTTCGTAAATTTCAGTTTAATTTCGCCATTTCAGCTGGCAAAACATCAACAGAAACGCTGTTTCCTGTGATGCGATTCATGCGATCAAGTGCTTGGTCAAGATCTTGCACTTTCAGTGTGGTTTACCTATCGCATTTGGCAAAATCTTGGCTTAAATTAAACCGCTTGTTATCGCTTTCTATAGCAGCAATTTTGCCCTCAAATACGTGCAGGTTAAAACGCCTGATTGATCGTCTTCAAACTGAAAAAGGGTTGTGAATGTAGCCTTTTCTCACATAGAGCTTGAGTAAGTTGTTGACTCAGCTGATTAAGCACGAGCTTCATTCAAACATTCGCGCCGATTTAGGCGCAAAAAGGCATTGGATCAATAAGCGTTATTCCTTTAAATTTTTACCTTTGATAATCTAAACAAATTTGCGAGAAATCGCCATTTTCAACCGCTTGAGAAGTAGATTGGAATTGATGTTGTTCTCAACCAACGTTGTTGATTTTGGCTCTGTGAGATCAGCAAATTGCTGTTTAGATTGTTGGAGCGATTGGGTGATATCACCAGCCCAAACATTTGATGAGTAAAGAAAGGAAAAAGCAAGTTTATTCATAGCAGCGATAAAATAAAAATATGATCTGCCCCCAAAAGTTGGACAGGTTAGTTAACTTAAATATTGAGCTCGGTATTGCACTGGGCTCAACTTTGAAAGCAAGTTTAATGCGTTTTTGGTTGTAATACACTAAATATTCTTCAATTTCAGCCTGTAATTCAGCAATTGAATGATAAGTCTCGAGAGTAAAAGCACTCTGATTTTTAGTATCGCAAAAACTTTCAATCACCGCATTATCAGTAGCAATTTCCTCGGCGGCTCATACTTTGAACCGCTTTACCTCCAACATCTTTTACCCATTCCGCTGAGCCATCACAATACGCCTTTGGTCGCTATGAATAATCAGGGTATTCTGTCGGTTTAAGCCGACTAAGCCCTTGTTCTAATATCTTTTTACCAATGAAAACTTCGGACGTGTCGCAAAAGTTATAGGCAATACATTTCTCCAGTTAGCTAAGTCCATCAACGGTCAAAAATAAAGCTTTTCTTGCCCAACCTGAAATTCTGTTACATCCAGTTACCCATTTTGATTGAGTGTCGTTGCTGTAAAATCACGATTCAGCAAATTCGGGGCAATATGCGATGTTTTTCCACGTTTTCCATGTCTTTTCTTGCGTAAAATGGAATGAATACCTAACTCATTCATCAGCTTTAACACCGTTTTATGATTCAAATTAAAAACCCATTTGGCGTAATTTAAACGTCATGGTAGGGATCAAATCCATCTCGGTTTTTGTTCTTTTCTAATAATTTTTTTCTTTTTCTGTCGTTGTTTTTTTGACGGTCGAGCGCCTCCCACTCCCTTTAGGTAAGCAATCTCCGCTCGGGCCAAGGCGAGCTCTCGCTGCAGCTTTTTGACGCTTTAGGTGAAAAGTCTGTGGTTTCTGGAATTTCAATATCTTTCTTTTTCATCTTTGGCTTCACTATTTTCGGTGTTTGAAGGTTTGTATATAGGCGATTTTACGCCATCTGCCTCTTTCTCGAAATGCTTTTAGTCAATAAATGACGAGAGCGTGGGAAATTTTTATGAAGTTTAGCCACCTCACGGATACCATAATCCTGTTCGGTGACGAGTTTGATAATTTTCAAACGAAATTGATAAGGGGTAGGACATAATCTGCACCTCAAATTAGGTGTCCAGGGTTTTGGGGTACAGATCAATAAGCGGTCTGAATCTGCAAAAACTTTTGCAAATTTAGACCGCTTGTTGCTTTTTATTGTGATAGGGAAGTGATAAAATGCCGAGCATTGACAAACAATAAGAAAATGAAAATGAAAAATATTTATTAGTTGCTTGTGCGTTAGGTCTTACAGCGTGTGTTCTAGCACACCAGAAAAGCGCCATTTCCTGGCGAATTTGCGAATGCGGATTATGTGTTATCAGATACAGATGTTTCAAAAATGGGTGGCGATAGAGTAACCAAACTGCACAATGTATTTACCTGAATTTAATGCGTATTCAGAAAGAACATTTCTCTAAAGAAGATGCTTATATTCATGCGCAATATGTGTTGTTCTATCCGTTAGAAGAAATTATCGGCGAGCAATATGTGAAAATTGATCCAAAATGATGAAAAATCAATGGGATATGCGCAATATCAATTTAAGCGATTCAAAGATCAACCTGCAGAAGTTGAATCACTAACAAAAGCACAATGTGAAACATTGCGTGCCAAGGCGCGTGATGATTTAGCGGTTGTGAAAGGGCAATACAAAAAGCGGGATGGTGGAAGAAACGAAATCTGAGCCTAAAACACCGATGGTGTGGCAATGGAGAGAATAAATTCTTCTTTGATATTATTAAATGGGGTTCCAGCCTTATTGCTGTAATGTATCTTGGAAAAATGGCGAACAATTAGTTCGCCTTTTTATCTTCACTAAATTGCTTCTTTTCGAGGGCGTAAAGGCGCTTTGGCGGGCATTCGTAAAAGCAATTCGTTCCCGATTGAGTTTAAGCGCATTCTCAGTAGGGTTGATAATCTAGCCACAAGTCTGCTTGTTCGGGTAATTCAGTAGACCAAAAATATTGCACTTTGAAAACATGAGCCAAGCACTCTTCGTGCAGAAGATCGTAACGCTTTTTAAAAACATGAGTTTATTAGAAAAGAAACGGACATGCCCTTCGCCTAACTTGTAATCACTAGAGTTTGCCCTTTTAAGGCTAAATTTTCCTTTAGCAACTGCGTTGGGAATACGAGTAAGTTCCCGGTGTTCGGCAGAAAGCAGGTGCTGATCGCAAAGTTCTGCCGGCGGGACAAGATTGATTCGAGTCATGATAATTCCAATAGAAAATAAAGGCGTTAAAAAGTAGCAGGCAATCATACAAGCGGTCAAATTTTTGCAATTTTTACCAAAAGCATCGGGCGATTATTTTGCATAATGCTTGAGGATAATGCGATAATGGAGCCAATCTTTCTTTTTATGTGACGATTATGAATTATTTAACCAGCGCGAAGGCTACTTTAACACGTTATGCACAGGCGATTAACTCTACAAATCAACGGTTATCAGATGAATTTAATGAAGCGGTGAAGATGATTCTCGAGTGTGAGGGACGTGTCGTCATTGCAGGGATTGGTAAGTCAGGGTTTGGTCGGCAAAAATGGTTGCAACACTTGCCTCTACCGGTACACCAAGTTTTTTTCTTGCATCCAACTGAAGCCTTTCTAGCGATTTAGGCATGCCCAGCCGATTGATGTGGTTATTCTTATCTCTAATAGTGGTGAAACGGATGATGTGAACAAACTGATTCCAAGTTTGAAAAGTTTTGGAAACAAAAATTATTGCGATGACGGGAAATCCGTTTTCTACACTGGGGTCGTCATGCGGATCTCATTTTTAAATATTGAAGTAGATCGAGAAGCTTGCCCAAATAATTTAGCCCCAACCACTTCCACTTTAGTGACGATGGCACTAGGCGATGCAGTTAGCTATCGCATTGATTGAGGCAAGAGAGTTCAAACCAGAGGATTTTGCCCGTTTCCATCCAGGGTGGCAGTTTAGGGTAGAAAAATTACTGAATCGTGTACAAGATGTGATGAATCTGCAAATTACCGATTGCACAACCACAAAGTAGTTTTAGTGATTGTTTATCGGTGATGAACGAGGGCAGAATGGGCGTGGCAGTCATTATGCAAGATGAGCAATTAGTTGGTCATTATTACAGATGGCGATATTCGCCGCACGCCAGCCCAGTTTGGTAAAGCGATAGTTTTAAGCAAAACAGCTGAACAAATCATGACCCGTAATCCGAAAAACAGTGAGTGAAACGATGTTCCTTGCAAAAAGCAGAAGATTTAATGAAAGAAAAACATATTCACTCATTGATTGCTGTTGATGAACAAGGTAAAGCCAACCGGGTTATTAGAATTCTCAAGCTAATATTTAAAAACAAACAGGACGCTAAGCGTCCTGTTTTTTTCATGGATAGAGCAGTTGTTATTAGCGGCGCCCACCGAACATACCACCAAGTCCTCCAAGGGCATTCATACCACCGCCCATTAAGCCTTTCATACCACGCATCATTTTTGCCATGCCACCTTTGCGCATTTTTCATCATACGTTGCATTTCATCGAATTGCTTGAGGAGTTTATTGACATCTTGTACTTGTGTGCCTGAGCCTTGAGCAATACGACGGCGGCGCGAACCTTTGATAATTTCTGGGTTTGCACGTTCTTTTAATGTCATGGAGTTGATGATGGCTTCCATTTTAATGAACATTTTGTCGTCAACTTGATTTTTACATGCTCTGGTAAATTTTTGCACCAGGCAATTTATCTAACATCGACATCATGCCACCCATTTTTCATTTCAATGAGCTGATCGCGGAAATCTTCTAAGGTAAAATTCATCGCCTTTTTTTAAATTTCTGCGCCATCTTTTCCGCTTTTTCTGGTCAACGGAGCGCTGTAAGTCTTCAATCAATGACATGACATCGCCCATGCCTAAAAATGCGAGAGGCAATACGGTCTGGATGGAATGGCTCTAAGGCATCAGTTTTTCACCTACCCCAAGGAATTTAATCGGTTTCCTGTAATTTTGACGAATAGATAACGCTGCACCACCCTCGTGCATCACCATCAACTTTGGTTAAAAATTACCCCAGTTAAGGGTAATGCTTCGTTAAAAGGCTTTTTGCAGTATTTGCGGCATCTTGACCGGTCATCGCATCGACAGTGAAAAAGCGTTTCGACTGGATTTAGAACCGCATGAATGTTCTGAATTTCTTCCATCATTTCGCCGTCAACATGCAAACGACCTGCGGTATCGACAATTAACACATCAAAGAAGTTAAGTTTGGCGTGTTTAAGCGCAGCTTCTGCAATATCAACGGGCTTTTGGCTAGTTTCAGTTGGGAAAATCAACTTTTAATGCTTCCGCTAGGGGTTTGAAGCTGTTTAATCGCAGCAGGGCGGTAAACGTCAGCCGAAACGACTAATACTTTCTTTTTATGACGTTCTTTTTAGAATTTTGCCAATTTGCCCACAGAGGTGGTCTTACCCGCACCTTGTAAACCCGCCATTAAGATCACTGCTGGTGGTTGGGCTGCAAGGTTTAATTCTTCATTTGCTTCACCCATCGCTTTTTCAAGCTCGGTGCGCACAATACGTAAGAACTCTTGACCTGGCGTTAGGCTTTTATTGACTTCTTCGCCTAGCGCACGCTCTTTTACTTGTGCGATGAACTCACGAACCACAGGTAAAGCAACATCAGCTTCTAAAAGTGCCATCCGCACTTCGCGCAAAAGTATCTTTTAATATTATCTTCGGTTAAACGACCTTTACCGGTAATGTTTCGTAAGGTTTTAGATAGTCTATCGGAGAGATTTTTCAAACATAGTGCACTCTTTTTGCAAAAATAGGAAATAATGACCGCTTGTAGGACGGTCGAATGCGGTTATTATACAGAAAAACAGGGGCTTTTTGGCGGAATTCTTCAAGCAGATAAAAAAGCGACATCACGGTGGGCGCGATGTCGCAAAAGAATTGACGATATTTGAGGAATCATTGTTGTTATTATTTTGCTTAATAATACTCCTTTTCCTCATAAGAATAAAAAGTATTTATTTAAAAAGCTTAAGAATAAGAATTTTTATTTTATAAAAGAAAAACCCCTGATGAAAAATTTCATCAGGGCTATCAATATGGCTCCTCCTGCAGGGACTCGAACCTGCGACATATGGATTAACAGTCCACCGTTCTACCGACTGAACTAAGGAGGAAAAGATGGTGCCTCGAGGCGGAATCGAACTCACCGACACGGGGATTTTCAATCCCTGCTCTACCGACTGAGCTATCGAGGCAACTCGTCGTTTACGGGGCGCATTATGCCGATTAAGTTTAGGTTCGTCAAACACTTTTTCAAAAATGAAAAAAATGTTTTATTTGATCTGTTTTTATACATATTGGGCTTTTTATTCATCAAGATAGAGGGTTATACTTTAGGTAACCTGAATCGATGGCGCAATCCTACTTTATAGAAAGCTTGGTTAGCTTCTTGAAGAAGCGCCATTTTCTTCTCGTGACTAAAAAGAATAAATATTTTGAGAATGGATTGCGCCGTGTAGTCTAAATAGTAGTTGATCAGAACCATCAATACCGATTTCAATTAGTTTAATAAAAGTTGCGATTTCACCAGTATTTCTTAAATCATCGACAGAACAAATACCTACCCGTTTAAGCATTTTTCTAAATTGATATTCATATTAGGTAATGAACGAATTTGTAGAACGTTGTTTGGCTAAGATAGCTTCTTGTTCAGACTGTATTTGATGAATAATATTTTACCCATTGTGCGAAATTAGTGCTTTCCCAAAATTCTGAAGGTATCTTATAAAAAGGATTTCGTTGCCAAGCCTACATTTGGATCTTCTAATAGCAATGTATTTGGTAGTAATTTAATCTCTCTAAATCTGTTTTGGCTATACGAAGATAAAGTTGTTCATCTTTGTATAGTGCAAGCATAATTTTATCTTTAAAGATTCCGTAGTAAGAAAAATAGGTCTTTATTCTAAACTCACCAATTAGCGGAGTAAAAATAGCAGAAAGTGGAGCTTTTAACTCATTAACAGATTTCATATGGATTTCCTTTTTATTCATAGGTGTAGATATAAATTAGCGCACAATAATTACTGAAACATTTGTGAATGTTCAACAATAAAATCTCCGATTTGTGAACTTGATCGAAAAGTTATGATAAATTTCTTACGAAATTGAATAATCTTAATAATTATTGATTAACTTCAAAATGAAGTTTTGATGTAATAAAATGAATACTGGGGATGTGTCTAATCTATTTAAAAGAGTTCATAAATCAAAGAAATCAATAAATTTTTATAAAAAGGCTTGCTTTTTAGAAGGCTTTTTGCGTATAGTTACCCACTTTAGATGTGAGCCTTTTTAGGCAAGTCATTTTTAGTCGTTTAGTGTAATCATTTACTAAAACGGCGCTATCGATTTGATAGTGCGTATAATGTTCCTAATCTTGGAACTATAACATGTGTGGCTGAGCTACCTTAGTAGATTATCTCTAAGTGTTAGTTTGGTCTTTCTATTAGCTAAATTTTTAAAAATTGGAGCTCTGGTCTAATGCAGAACCAAAGAATCCGTATCCGCTTAAAAAGCATTTGATCATCGTTTAATCGATCAATCAACAGCGGAGATCGTAGAAACAGCATAAACGTACTGGTGCACAAGTTCGTGGTCCAATTCCTTTACCAACTCGTAAAGAACGTTTCACGGTATTGATTTCTCCACACGTTAACAAAGATGCGCGTGACCAATATGAAATCCGTACTCACAAACGTTTAGTTGATATTGTTGAACCAACAGAAAAACTGTTGATGCATTAATGCGTTTAGATCTAGCTGCTGGCGTTGACGTTCAGATTAGTCTAGGTTAATTGGGAATTTTAAGAGGTTATTACAATGATTGGTTTAATCGGTCGTAAAGTTGGTATGACCCGCGTTTTTCACTGAAGACGGCGTGTCTATTCCAGTTACCGTTATCGAAATCGAAGCCAACCGTGTTACTCAAGTTAAAACCCTTGAAAACGATGGCTATTCTGCAATTCAAGTTACTACTGGCTCTAAAAAGCAAGTCGTGTAACTAAAGCCAGAAGCAGGCCATTTCGTGAAAGCAGGTGTTGAAGCTGGTCGCGGTTTATGGGAATTTCGTACTGAAGGTGAATCACAAGAATTCACTTTAGGTCAAGAAATCAATGTTGACATCTTCACTGATGTTAAAAAGTTGATGTTACTGGTACTTCTAAAGGTAAAGGCTTCCAAGGTGGTGTTAAACGTTGGAACTTCCCGTACTCAAGATGCTACACATGGTAACTCTTTATCACATCGTGTACTTGGTTCTATTGGTCAAAACCAAACTCCAGGTCGTGTGTTTAAAGGTAAAAATGGCTGGACACTTAGGGTGCTGAGCGTGTAACCGTTCAATCACTAGAAGTTGTTCGTGTAGATGCTGAGCGTAAATTATTATTAGTTAAAGGTGCTGTTCCTGGTGCTACTAATAGTGATGTTATTGTTAAACCAGCAGTTAAAGCGCATAAGTCTAGGAGATAGAGATGGAATTACAAGTTGTAGGTGCAAACGCACTCACTGTTTCTGAAACTACACCTCGGACGTGAGTTTAACGAAGCGTTAATCCACCAAGTAGTTGTTGCATATGCGCAGGTGCTCGTCAAGGTTCACGCGCACAAAAACTCGTGCAGAAGTGTCTGGTTCAGGTAAAAACCTCTGGCGTCAAAAAGGGGTACAGGTCGTGCTCGTTCAGGTGATATCAAATCACCAATCTGGCGTTCAGGTGGTATCACTTTCGCAGCGAAACCACAAGATCACAGTCAAAAAGTGAACATGTACCGTGGTGCAATTAAAAGCATTCTTTCTGAATTAGTTCGTCAAGACCGTTTAGTGGTTGTTGAAAAATTCGAAATTGATGCGCCAAAAACTAAAGTTTTAGCACAAAAATTAAAAAGAGATGGCGTTAACTGACGCTTTAATTATTACTGCAAATTTAGATGAAAATCTATTCTTAGCAGCACGTAACTTATACAAAGTAGATGTTCGTGATGTGCAAGCAATCGATCCAGTTAGCTTAATCGCTTTTGATAAAGTGGTTGTAACTGTTGATGCAGTAAAACAAATTGAGGAGATGCTAGCATGATTCAACAAGAACGTTTTGCTAAAAAGTGCTTAAAGCACCTCATATCTCTGAGAAAGCGACAAATAACGCTGAAAAAGGTAACATAATCGTATTTAAAGTTGCATTAGATGCTAATAAAGTAGAAATTGCAAATGCGGTTGAAGCACTTTTCGAGGGTTAAAGTTGATTCTGTACGTACAGTGGTTGTTAAAGGTAAAACTAAACGTCACGGTGCAAAAATCAGGTCGTCGTAGTGACTGGAAAAAAGCTTATGTAACTCTTCAAGAAGGTCAATCACTTGACTTCGTTGAAGGTGCGGCAGAGTAATTCTGGAGGAATAGAAAACTATGGCTATCGTTAAATGTAAGCCGACCTCCGCTGGTCGTCGTCATGTAGTTAAAGTTGTTAATGCAGAACTTCACAAGGAAAACCTTTTGCAGCACTTTTAGATACTAAATCTAAAACTGGTGGTCGCAACAACTTAGGTCGTATTACCACTCGTCATATCGGTGGTGGCCACAAACAACACTATCGTTTTAATCGATTTCAAACGTAATAAGTTAGAAATCCCTGCGGTAGTTGAGCGTTTAGAGTACGATCCAAACCGTTCTGCTAACATCGCGTTAGTTCTTTATAAAGATGGTGAACGTCGTTATATCTTAGCACCAAAAGGTTTTATCTGCTGGTGATACTGATTCAAGCAGGCGCTTCAGCTCCAATTAAAGTTGGTAACGCATTACCTATGCGTAATATCCCAGTTGGTACAACTGTACACAACGTGGAATTAAAACCTGGTAAAGGTGGTCAAATTGCACGTTCTGCAGGCGCATATGTACAAATTATTGCTCGTGAAGGTAACTATGTAACTTTACGTCTTCGTTCAGGCGAAATGCGTAAAGTATTAGCTGAGTGTACTGCAACTATCGGTGAAGTAGGTAACTCAGAACATATGCTTCGCGTACTTGGTAAAGCAGGTGCTAACCGCTGGAGAGGCGTTCGCCCAACAGTTCGTGGTACTGCAATGAACCCAGTAGACCACCCACATGGTGGTGGTGAAGGCCGTAACTTTGGTAAACATCCAGTTACACCTTGGGGCGTTCAAACCAAAGGTAAGAAAACTCGTCACAACAAACGTACTGATAAATACATCGTACGTCGTCGTGGCAAATAATTTTATTCATTAAAAGAGGATAACCCATGCCACGTTCTCTCAAGAAGGGTCCTTTCCTTGACCTACACTTGTTGAAGAAGGTAGAAGGCGGTGGAAAGCGGGGATAAAAACCAATTAAAACTTGGTCCCGTCGTTCAATGATCATTCCATCAATGATTGGTTTGACCATCGCAGTCCATAATGGTCGTCAGCACGTTCCAGTTTATGTATCAGACGAAATGATCGGTCATAAATTAGGGTGAATTTGCACCGACTCGTACATACCGCGGTCATGCCGCAGATAAGAAAGCTAAGAAATAAGAGGTAAAAGATGGAAACTATTGCTAAACATCGTTACGCTCGTACTTCTGCCCAAAAAGCTCAGCTTAGTTGCTGATTTAATTCGCGGTAAAAAGTTTCTGTTGCATTAGAAATTTTAACTTTCACTAACAAAAAGCAGCTGCTTTTAGTTAAGAAAGTATTAGAATCCGCTATCGCAAACGCAGAGCACAATGACGGTGCAGATGTAGACGATCTTAAAGTTGCTAAGATTTTCGTTGATGAAGGTCCAAGCATGAAACGTGTTATGCCACGTGCGAAAGGTCATGCAGATCGTATTTTAAAAACGTACTAGCCACATCACTGTGGTTGTATCAGATCGTTAATCAGTAGGGAGAATAACAATGGGTCAGAAAGTACATCCCTAATGGTATTCGCCTTGGTATTGTTAAACCTTGAACTCTACTTGGTTCTGCGAATACACAAGATTTCGCTGATAATTTTAGACGGCGATTTCAAAGTACGTAAATTCTTAAACAAAGAGTTAGCGAACGCTTCAGTATCTCGTATCACTATTGAACGTCCTGCAAAAAGCATTCGTGTAACTATCCACACAGCTCGTCCTGGTATCGTTATCGGTAAAAAGGCGAAGATGTTGAAAAATTACGTAACGCAGTATCTAAAAATTGCTGGCGTTCCCTGCGCAAATCAACATTGCTGAAGTGAAAAACCAGAGCTAGATGCAAAATTAGTTGCAGATAGCATCGCATCTCAACTTGAACGTCGTGTAATGTTCCGTCGTGCAATGAAACGTGCAGTACAAAAACGCAAAGTGCGTTTAGGTGCTAAAGGTATCAAAAGTTGAAGTTAGCGGTCGTTTAGGTGGTGCAGAAATTGCTCGCTCAGAATGGTATCGTGAAGGTCGTGTACCTCTCACATACTCTTCGTGCGGACATCGATTATAACACTGCTGAAGCACACACAACTTACGGCGTAATCGGCGTTAAAGTGTGGATCTTCAAAGGTGAAGTTCTTGGTGGTATGGCTGCAGTGATTGAATCTGAAAAAGAACCAGCGGCACAGCCTAAAAAAGGCGCCACGTGGCAAAGGTCGTAAATAAGGAGAATCACTGAATGTTACAACCAAAACGCACAAAATTCCGTAAAGTACACAAAGGCCGTAACCGTGGTATCGCGGGCGGTACTGAAGTGAGCTTCGGTACATCTCGGTTTAAAAGCAGTTGGTCGTGGTCGTTTAACCGCACGTCAAATCGAAGCCGCTCGTCGTGCTATGACTCGTGCAGTAAAACGTCAAGGTAAAATCTGGATCCGCGTGTTCCCAGACAAAACCAATTACTGAAAAACCATTAGAAGTCCGTATGGGTAAAGGTAAAAGGTAACGTTGAGTACTGGGTAGCTTTAATCCAACCGGGTAAAGTATTATATGAAATGGATGGTGTTTCTGAAGAAGTCGCACGTAATGCATTTGCATTAGCAGCAGCGAAATTACCTATGAAAACCACATTTGTAACTAAGACGGTGATGTAATGAAAGCTCAAGAACTACGTAACAAAAATGTTGAAGAGCTGAATGCTGAGTTAGTAAACCTTTTAGGTGAACAATTCAAATTGCGTATGCAAGCAGCCACCGGTCAGCTTTCAACAAACCCACCAGTTAAAACAAGTGCGTCGTAGTATTGCACAAGTTAAAACTGTATTAACCGAAAAGGCGGGTGAGTAATGACTGATAAAATTCGTACAGTACAAGGTAAAGTAATCAGCGACAAAATGGATAAATCATTTGTTGTTGCGATTGAACGCACGGTTAAACACCCGTTATACGGTAAATTTATCCGTCGTACGACTAAATTACACGTACACGATGAAAACAACGAAGCTAAATTAGGTGATGTAGTTGAAATTAAGGAATGTCGTCCTGTTTCAAAAACTAAATCACACACTTTTAGTCCGTGTAGTAGAAAAAAAGCGATTGCTTAATTCTATCTAGCAAATTAAACAAGCGGTGTAATGCCGCTTGTTTTTGCTAAAAGTTAAATATGTTAGCTAAAGTGGATTTTTATTTGCTTTAATTCTTGTTCAAAAAGCGATCTTTAACTCTTTACAAAGTAAGTCAATTTCAGTAACATATTCGACCTATTTGCGGGTAAACCACGAACTTGATGGTGCTTAGCCTTTCTAAGCCTCATCTAAGACTCGTAGGCGAGAGCGTAAGCTCTCTTTAATTTAACCTATGTAGATGGTGAACAGACAGATTTTTTTCTGCTTCTGGACACCAGAGCCTCAAAAATATCGTATAAGCGGTTTAATTTTTGGGATTTTTGTAATTTCGCTTTTTAAAAGCGAAGTGTATCAGGAGCTAAAAACCAATGGCATTAAATCTTCAAGACAAACAAGCAATTGTTGCTGAAGTAAACGAAGCTGCCAAAGGTGCCCTTTTCAGCTGTTGTTGCGGATTCTCGTGGTGTAACAGTTGAGAAAATGACTGAGTTACGTAAATCTGCACGTGAAGCAGGGTGTAACTATGCGCGTGGTTCGTAATACTTTATTACGCCGTGCGGTAGAAGGCACTGAATTGAATGTTTAGCAGAAACGTTCACCGGTCCAACTCTTATTGCATTCTCTAACGAACACCCAGGTGCAGCAGCACGTTTGTTCACTGAATTTGCAAAAACAAATAAAGAGTTTGAAATTAAAGGTGCAGCCTTTTGAAGGTAAAAACACAAGATGTTCAATTCTTGGCAACATTACCAACTTACGAAGAAGCAATTGCACGTTTAATGGGCACAATGAAAGAAGCGGCAGCTGGCAAACTTGTCTCGCACGCTTGCAGCATTACGCGACAAATTAGAAGCAGAAGCGGCATAATTTTCCGCCGTTTTCTCAAATCGTTTAACTTATTTACTTTTAGGAATTGATTGTTATGTCATTAACTAACGAATAAAATCATTGAAGCTATCGCTTCTAAATCAGTATCAGAAATCGTTGAATTAATCTCTGCGATGGAAGAAAAATTCGGTGTTTCAGCAGCGGCAGCAGTAGCAGCAGCTCCAGCGGCAGGCGCAGCGGCAGTAGAAGAAAAACTGAATTCGATGTAGTATTAGCAGATGCTGGTGCAAACAAAGTAGCAGTAATCAAAGCAGTACGTGGTGCAACAGGTTTAGGCTTAAAAAGAAGCTAAAGACTTAGTAGAATCTGCACCAGCAGCATTAAAAGAAGGCATCTCTAAAGCAGAAGCTGAAGCTCTTAAAAAGAATTAGAAGAAGCTGGCGCGAAAGTAGAAATCAAATAATTTTTTGATTTAACTTTTAACCAATTCTTGGTTCTAGGAAAAAGCCGATGAGTTATCTCATCGGCTTTTTCGTTTTTATTACCAGAACAAGCGGTTGTATCAGGATTTTGCAAATCTTCTACAAGAGTATAGTATGAAAAAGCCCGTACTTTACAGCACGGGCCTATGATGAGAGATTAGCTAATGTTAGATTTTTAAAAAGCAGTTTTATAAATCTCTAAGATTTCTTCTGCTGTACAATCTCTTGGGTTTCCTCCAGTACATACATCGTTTAATGCATCTTGTGAAAGCGCAACTAAATCTTCCTCTTTAACACCAATCATATGTAATTTTTTTCTGGAATGCCAACATCATGAGAGAGTTGTTTTTACTGCATCAATAGCAGCTTGACGATACTCTTCTTGGCTCATGTTATCAACGCCTTTAACGCCCATTACGCGTGCAATTTCTCGGAATTTCTCACCCGTTGCTGGTGCATTGAATGCTAAAACATAAGGTAATAACACTGCATTTGCAATGCCGTGTGGTGTGTCATAGTAAGCTGAAAGAGGGTGAGCCATACTATGTACAATACCTAATCCCACATTTGAGAAGCCCATACCTGCGACATATTGACCTAGCGCCATACCTTCTCGGCCTTCTTTGGTATTAGCTACCGCACCGCGTAGAGATTTAGAAATTGCGAATAGCTTCTAAATGTAAGGCATCGGTTAATGCCCATGCTGCTTTGGTGGTGTAGCCTTCAATGGCATGAGTTAACGCATCCATACCGGTTGCTGCAGTTAAACCTTTTGGCATGCTTTTCCATCATTTCTGGATCGACTAATGCAACAATTGGAACATCATGCACGTCAACACAAAACGAATTTGCGTTTTTCTCTTCATCAGTAATAACGTAGTTAATTGTCACTTCAGCTGCAGTCCCTGCGGTAGTTGGAATAGCGATAATCGGTACACATTTATTACGTGTTGGCGCTACACCCTCTAGTGATAATACGTCACCAAATTCAGGGTTGTCGATAATAATCCCAATCGCTTTTTGAGCTATCAATTGGTGAGCCGCCACCAATAGCAATTAAGTAATCTGCACCGCTGGCTTTAAATTTTGCTACGCCTTGCTTAATCACTTCTACGCTTGGATTGGCTTTGACTTCATCAAAGATCCTCATAAGGCAAAGCCTGCTTCATCTAATAAGCGGGTAACTTTTTCAACAACTTTGTATTTTCACTAATTCTTTGTCAGTCACGACAAAAAGCTTTTTTTGAATTAGCGACTGCGTACTTCATCAACAAGATGTCCAATCGCGCCTGCACCATGATAACTGGTTTCATTAAGAATGATTCGATTAGCCATAATAGACTCCATGATTTTACAAATTAAAGAAGAGGGGAAGATGGCACATCCTGTGCCATCAGAAATTTATTTTAAGACTTTCCAGCATCTGTAACCGTAGATAGTAATCACTACAAAAACAGATAAGAGGTAAGATGAATGAGAAGTTTACAGCTGGGATGCTCCCATAACAACGCCTTGGTCAATGATCATACCTTGTAGAGGTGGCATTAACGCACCACCAACAATCGCCATTACTAAACCTGCTGCACCTAAAGTTGATTCTTCTTTCAAGCCATCTAAAGCGATACCATAGATAGTTGGGAACATGAGAGACATAAAGCCTGAAGTTAAGATTAAGCAATATAAACCCCATACTCCGTCGATGAAAAATTACACCTAAGATGCTGAAGAATCCGCCGATAGCAAAGAGCATTAACATAAATTCAGCTTTAAGATATTTCATTAAACTGGTGCTGACAAAACGGCTCACAATGAAGATACCCATTGCAATAATGTTAAAGTTTTGACCTTCCGCTTTAGTGAAAACCTAAACGCTCAGCGTATTGTACGATGAATGTCCAGCACATGATTTGCACACCTACATAGAATACTTGTGCAATCACACCTTCACGATATTTCGCTTTTGAATTAGGGCGACCAAAAGATTCTTTAAATGAGATACGAGCAACTTCTTCTACTTTTACTGCTGGCATTTTTATAAAGACCGATGATGACAAGCACGGCAACTACCACAAAACCTAGTGCTACATAAGGGTCACGAATTTCAGCTAAGTCATGAGTACGAATACCCATTTTTCTGCTTCTGAAAGCGTATGGAAAAATTAAGTTACCTGCAGCATCGCGTTTGTCTGATTCTAAATTAGTCAGTACTAATTGAGAGGCAACGAACATCCCTGTAATTGAGCCTAGTGGGTTGAAAGATTGTACAAAGTTCAAACGACGAGTTGCAGTTTGTGGATCGCCCATAGCTAGAATATAAGGGTTTGCTGTGGTTTCTAAGAAAGCCAAGCCGAAAGTTAAGATATAAAGTGAAATTAAGAAGAAATTGAACACTTCATATTTTGCGGCAGGCCAGAATAAGAAGGCACCAATCGCATAGAGTACTAACCCCAACATAATGCCGGCTTTATAGCTATATCGGCTAGCAAAAAGTGCGGCAGGGATTGCCATTGTGCCGTAACCGCCATAGAAGGCAAATTGCACAAGTGCGGCTTCAGATGCTGGAATTTCCATTACTGTTTGGAATACGGCAACCATCGGGTTGGTAATATCATTAGCAAATCCCCCATAGAGCAAATAAACTCGTAATTAAAAATGAAGGGGACAAGATATTTCTTTTCTAAAAACTTTGGTGCTCATAAGATTTTCCTTATATTAAGTAGATATGAACTGCCTTGGATTATTCTTCAATACGTAATCCGTAAGATTTAAATTTTTCAAGTACAACTGCCATTTGATCTTTGTTCAGAAGCGGAATTTCTAGACCAGTTGCTAAAAAGTTGTAAATACCATGAAGCTAATACTTCAACCTCATGCGCTAACCATAAGGCTTTTATCAAGGTTTTCTTCACAAGCAATTAAAACCGTGATGTGAAAAGTAAAATAGCTTTGCTTTCTTTAATCCCTTCTGCGGACATAATCTGCTAATTCATGGGTGCCGAAAGTAGCATAAGGTACGCAAGGAATATGATCTGTCCCACCAACTGCAATCATATAGTGGATTGGCGGACTCGGTTTTTTCGAGAATAGAAAAGCCCAGCACAGTTTTTAGCATGGTTGTGCACAACTGCATTCGCTTCAGGACGCGCTTTGGTAAACCGCTAAATGGAATTGCCATTCGCTTGAAGGAAGTTTGCCTTCTTCGTGTTTACCGTTATTATCTACGTAAACAATATCTTCTGGGCGAGTGAGTTCGTACGGTTTTCCTGTTGGTGTGATGAGCATACCGTCTTTTATAACGTACGCTCACATTGTCTGCTGTGCCTTGGTTTAAACCAAGACGAGTCATTTCTAAACAGGTATGAATAATTTTTCGGAAAGTTCTAGTCGGTTCATTTGATTCACCTTTTTATTGTAAGATTGGTAAAATTTCTAAGATTTTTGACTGCTTGCAGGGTTATTCCACAGGCGTAACGCCTTTCTTAATAATCACATTGCCATATTTGGCAGTTTCTCCTGTGATTACTACGGCATAAGTTTTTAGCACGCTCATAAAAAAAGCAAAGCGTTCAACGCGTTCTACTTTTGGTGCGGTGCCGTTAATTTTTTTGATAGCTTCTAAATAACGGGCTTCTACGCTTGGATCGAGGCTATCTCCTTCTACCGCTTGCATCATCGCTAATGGTGCTTCAACGTATTGGTCGAATTCAAACAGCGGGGTAATGCCAAGCAATAAAGTTGAGATGTCAACACCATCCGCACGAATTACTTTTGTGATGTAATTGATGCGCTGGAAAGTGAGCATCAGAAAGGACCAATTCGTCGCCATGTCCCATTTCTGCTAAAAGTTTTTAGTAATTCTGGGGAAATCGCGGGTGATGCCTTTTTAACATAGGGTGTCTCCTTTTATTATTTATCCGTAATATTGGCTGTTTTTCTGAGGGCTCAACTCTTGTCACACTTGGTTTCATTGTCTGTTGTGCGGCTAATGGTGAGTCAAATTGCCCCTGCGCCGAAGAAAGTAAACATTGCTGCACCTAAAAACCGTGGTTTCAGGGAAATCCACCACATCAATTGGGCAGTTAAGCACATCGGCACGAATTTGATTCCATAAAAGCATTTTTAGAACCCCCACCTACGCAAATCAGGCTTTCAGCATTGAAGTTACCGACTTTTTGTAAAAGTTCTAGCCCGTTTTTCAAGCGGTGAGCCATGTACTCTAAGCCTGCGCGATAGATTTCTCCGCGTTGAGTATGCATAGATAGCCCAACGATAGAGCCCATTTGTTCAGTTGTACCATCAAAAATTGCCAATCAATTTCACGCCATTTGCGCTGGCTGGAATTGCTTTCGCTTCTTCTATCATGGTGCGGTAATAGCATCCGTGCTTGCAACGTCGGCAAAGAAACGTTTGCCGAGCCATTCCATAATGCCAGATGCAACCCATTGCACTCCTGGGTTGAAATAGCCTGCTTGGCTATCAAATTCAATGGTTAATCCATGTTGAGCAAATTGCCATTCAGGTTTAGCTTGTTGGGTACGAGCCATTAAGATTTCCCAAGTACCAGAGCTTAAAACAGGTTGATTGTAATCGGCACCTGAGCCAAAAATCGCAAATTGAGTGTCGTGTCCGCAAGAAATCAACAGGGGTGTCCGCATTTAAAACCAAGTTCTGCGGCTAACTCTGTTTTTAATCCGCCAATCACTTCACCTGCACTTTTCATTGGTGGGAAATGTTGTTTGGTTAAGCCGAGCAGTGTTAAAACCTCACTATCCCAATCGTCCTGTTCAATGTTAGTCATCATAGATGTGCCAGCCATTGTACGGTCGGTACTTTGAATGCCCGTTAGGCGATACGTGAGGATGGAAGAAATAAACATAAAGCTTGAAGCTTTTTAGCATAAATTTCTGGCTGATGTTGTTTGAGCCAAAGTAATTTGAATAATGTGTTAAAGCTGTAATGTCCTACGCCGTTGCGTTGATAAAGTTTTTCCACGTCAATATAGTTGGCGAGGTTGTTCATAATTGGCAAGGTACGTGGACATTTCCAGGAGATAATCAGGGTAGAGCTGATTGCCATCTTTATCAAATAAAGCGCCATCTACGCCAAAGGTAGTCACGGAAATACCGACAATGTCCTGACGTTGTTCGTCAGATAATTCAGCTAAAGTTTTTAGCACAACAGAGAAGTTTTCCCCAAATTTCGTCAATATCCCAAATATGAAATTCTGCGCTTTCTGCGCCTGTTTGAGTGTTATTAGGGTAGATGGTGGGCACTTAAAATTTTACCTGCATCATTGATGGCAATGGTGCGAAGATTGGTTGCGCCACAATCGAAGATAAATGCGATTGCCATGGCTATCTCCTAAAGTTTGAAAGGGATGCTACTTCCCCCACTTTTTGAGTGTCGAGGAAGAGGGAGATGTGGCGGAAGAAAATTCAACCTCATCGTTTAGTAGCATCTTTTCAAATCTCCCCAAACCCCTCTTTTTAAAGAGGGGCTTATTGAGGAAATTTGCAATTTATACGCAAATTCTTACCGCTTGCGTATTATTTATAAAAGTGGGCCAAAGTTTTTCACAAGCGCGATAATCTTGACCTTCTTTTGTCTTGACCAAACATGTTCCATGCACTTGGACGGAAGACATCTTTTTCTTCCACGTTATGCATATTAACTGGAATACGAAGCATAGAAGCTAAGGTAATCAAGTCTGCACCAACGTGTCCGTAAGTTGCTACACAGTGGTTTGCCCCAGTTTGCCATGACAGAATACACATCTTTGAATGCACCTTTACCATTTAGACGAGGCACTGAACCAAGTAGTTGGCCAAGTTTCATTGGTACGTTTATTTAAGATGTCGTGTACATTTTCAGGTAACTCAATTGACCAACCTTCTGCAATTTGAAGTACAGGGCCTACACCTTTAACAAAGTTAATGCGGTGCATTGTAAATGGCATACCACCTTTGGTGAGGTATTGAGAAGATAAGCGCCCCCACGGAAGTATTCATACACAGCAGGACACCAACGTGTATTTTCTAAACAACGTTTACCGTCTCTCGGTCACTTCCCATGCTGGTTTGATAACAGGGTTACCATCTTTATCTTTGTGCTGACCAGTACCATCTAATGCCGCAGAACCAGAGTTGATTAAGTGAATGAAACCATTTTCTGGACGCCAGCCGGTTACACGTTCTACTGAGTCTTCACTCCAGTAAGTACGCACGTCAGCAAAGATTTGAGCTTGACCAGTTAAAAGGTTACCGAATAACATATTTACTGCGTTTAAGCTGTCATTTTCAGTTGCAAGAATGTATGGAGGACGTACACCATTCCAGTCGTAAGTTGAGTTCAACATCGCTCCATAAAGTCGCCATTTGGACGATGGTCTGTCCAATGACGTTGACCTTTGAAACCAGCTGCAATCGTGTCAGACCTAACGCTTCTTCGCCAAAAGTTAAGTTCAGCAAGTTTTGATTGCTCTACCATTAAATCGCGCGCGATGATGGTCATTTTTGACTAAAGTTTTACGTAACTCTGCTCTTTCTTCGGCATTCATTTGATTTTCTGGTGCGTTTACATCAACACCGTCAATGCAGTATTCGTTAGCCCATTTAAGTGCAAGTTCGTATTCTTCATGGTCGTAAATGCCACGGTCAATACGGCGGGTGATTTCAGACATGTCCACATTCGCTGCGCATGCCTAGTATTCTTGGAAGAATGGTTGATTCACGATTGAGCCTGCAATACCCATCGAAACAGAACCAATTGAAAGATAAGATTTACCACGTAAAGTTGCCACAGCTAAAGCTGCACGAGCAAAGCGTAAGAGTTTTTCACGCACATCAGCTGGGATAGATTGATCATCAGCTTCTTGTACTCGTGGCTATAAATTGAGAAAGCCGGTAAACCAAGTTGGTTATGGCCTCGCAAGTGCGGCTGCTAAACAAACAGCACCCGCGTTCTGTACCGTTAAAGCCCCCAAATCGCTTTTTGGCGTATGAGGGTCCATATCAATTGTTTCAGAACCGTAGCACCAGCAAGGGTTACAGTAATTACCGCGCCTACGTTTTCACGTTTAAATTTTTCAGCACAAGCAGCTGATTCTGCTACACCACCGATACAAGTATCGGCAATCACGCATTCCACGAAATCTCCACTAGTATGGCGAATTTCGCTGCTGATTAAATTCTGCCACGGCTTTAGCCATGTTCATCGTTTGATCTTCGAGCGATTCACGCACCCCTAAACGGCGACCGTCAATGGTTGGGCTGGATACCAATTTTTACTGGAGTCGATTTGAGAGTTGTCGTAAAAATTCTCCTGATTGGTTTTTAAAAAATAACTTCGTTGAAGGTTATTATTCACAATAAGAAAAGTTTTTGAATTAAAACGCCGTTTTGTGTTTGGTTGATGAAACAGATCACAAATTTGACCGCTTGTAAAGGGAAAATGCGAAAGCTAAATGCCCGTTTTGGAATAGATACAACCAAAACGGGCATTTGTGTTTTTATAGGATATTTTTGTTACCAAATGATGTTTGTGTGAGATTGGTATTTGTCTAAAGAGTGCACTTTCCATCGGTAAATCGGTAAACAAAAGCATCCACTTCTGCTAAATCACATAGCTTAAAGACATCTTTACGTTCAATTTTAGAATGGTCGGCAACGAGAAATTTTTGTTTGCTCATCGACAACATTTTGCGTTTAAAAGAGAGGTTAATTTGATTAGATTCCCAAATGGCACCTTCAAAAATACCCGTGCAAGAAAAAAATTGCCATATCAATATGGAGTCGAGAAAAAGATGTTCCGCAAATGGGCCATAAAAAGCATCAAACTTTTCTGAATAAATGCCTCCCGTTGCAATGGTTTCAATATGCGGTTTTGTGCGCGAGGGTGTGAATAATGCGCATGGAACTGGTAATCACTTTACATGGTACATTTGGTAAACGTTGTGCAATGTTCCAAGCCGTTGAGCTGGCATCAAGCACTCAAAACGGCATCTTCAAAAACTTTTTTTCACGAATGAGTTCAGCAATATGTTTTCCATCGTGATGAGATTTTCTGAGTAGAAAATGATTGTCCGATATTCTGATTTTGCAAGCTCATTGCGCCACCATGGGTACGGTAGAGTTTATTCTGCTCAGCCAGTTTATTTAAATCACGGCGAATGGTTTCAATCGACACGCCTAAATTTTTCGGCTAGCTCCATTGAGCCTGCTTCCTCAAATTCATTTAAATAGCGCAAAATTAAGGCATGTCTTTTTTCCATATGGTTTCGTTGTTCATTACATAATGGTAAGTTTTGCCAAAAATCTGACCGCTTGTCGAGCGGCAAAACGTAAATTTGGGAACGCGATCACAAAAATAGTGATAATATCACTGCACAAAAACGGCGATTAAGGTGTGGGTGGGAACTTCATTTTGGGCTTGCCAGTCTTATCATGCAGTTTTTTTCATTGAGCATTATGTTGCTGATAATGCTTGCATACTCTATTTCAACCCTACATAAGGAATTTAAAATGAAAACATTCAAATCTCTTCTTGCTTTTAGGCATGGCAGTCGCATTTTTATCTTCTGCATTTGCGCAAACAACTGATGCAGTAGGTGCATTAAAAGAATCACGGAAAACATCAATTAACAACGAAATTTCAAGCCAAAAAGCGAGTGCAACCTCTGCAGTTAATAGCAAAGTGAGCAGCGTGAAAGAAAATGTCAGCGCAGTGAAAACCGCAGGAACAGAAAAAGTGACAGCAGCACAAGCAAACGTCACTGAAAAAAAGCGAGCGCGGCAAAAGCACAAGTGACTGACAAAGTGACAGCAACTAAAGCTCAAGCGACAGAAAAAGTAGCGGCAACTAAAGCACAAGCAGCTGAAAAAAAGTCACTGCAACCAAAGCGACAGCAGCGCAAAAACAGAAAATGCAGCGACTAAAGTAAAAGCATCTTCTAAAGTGAACATCAATAAAGCAGATGAAAAAAACCTTACAATCATTAAGCAGTATTGGTGAAGCGAAAGCAAAAGCAATCGTAGAATATCGTAATAAAGTGGGCAAAATTAAATCGGCAGAAGAGTTATCTAAAATCTCAGGTATCGGCGATGCGACGGTTGAAAAAATTGCGCCATATTTAACTTTCTAAGTTAAAAACGAGATAAAGCCTCTCAAGCGGTTCATTTTTCGCAGAAATTCGGTATTGTGTAGCAGTTGCACAAAGGTTTAACCGATTAAAAACCTTAAGATTCCTAGTTGAAATTTTTAACTCAATAGGGATGTAGTGATCAGCTAATTCAACAGTCCCCGATAGGTTGTTTTTGTTAAAACAGGTGGAAAACCTTGATTGTAACGATGTGGGCGAACAAAATTGTAATACATCACATAAACTCTCACATCGTCCACGCTTGCCCCAAGGTTATATAGTCGCCCTCTTGCATCCATTCATATTTAAAGCTGCGAAACCAACGCTCCATTGGGGCATTATCCCAACAGTTACCTCGGCGACTCATACTTTGGGATAAAGCACTTCAGCATTAATCCAATTCACCCAAGTGTTTTCCAATAATGGAATTAAGAGGGTGCTATCTTCAACTACAGTATTTAAGGCAGATAATACCTCTTCTAAAGACGAAGGTTGTTCTTGTATATAACTTAATAGCCAAAAAGTCAAGTTCAGATAAGCGTTGTTGCAGAATATTAAAATCGCTATCCCGCCATATAACAGCCTGTATAGGGTTTTTCATCAAATTGTTTAAAATCGCTTGATAAAAAATCGACTTCATAGCTTTTTAAATAAGCTGCATCGGATAACTGCATTACGCTATGCTTATTCCACTCAAATTTTTCAGGTACTTTTGCTAAAGAAACTTCTGCAAGTAATTGTGTATTTTCAAAATCCATCAATGCCAGTATATTGGTATCAAAACTATCTTTTTCTTGACAAAATAAGAGAAATTCTCCAGCAATATCTTGAAAAATAAGGCGAATGTGATTTTCCTGTTAATACAAACGCTTCTTTTGTCTGAGACCAACTCTCAGCAGAAACGTGTTTAGGTGCTTCAACAAAACAACGGTCAATAAAAAACCAAAGATGTTATTTTCGAACTAAGCGAGCATAAACAGCAAGGCGATTCGGAGCATAACCATTTAGAGGTTGAGCATGAGCCAACTGAACTGCTGTGGCAAGTGCTTTTTGTGTTTCAATAAGCGAAGGTTTAGGGCTGCATAGGATATCACCTCTTTTTGAGCATATTTTTGCTGTAGTTGTGCAATATGTTCAACTTCAGAATAAAGTTCTGCAAATGGAGGGAAATTGAAATCACGCTCTAATAATGTTGGCGGGAATGACAGGTAGTCGTTGATAGGCATATTCTAATAAATCCCACACAGTACCTTTTACTGCCTCACCGTGCGTATCAATTAATAACTCTGGTAAATGGCGATATGCCCCTTTTATTTTATTAAATGATTCCCCTTCTAAATCCTCTACAACTTAGCCGCAGAATGTTCTTCATCATGTCCTGCAATATGAATGTAATTAACACGTTTCACATCTACTGATCTAAAAACATAAGGATCAAGTAAACCGTGATTGACGCCATTTACATAAATATTATTTACATCTAAAATGAATACCACAATCTGCTTCTTGTGCAATAGTATTTAAAAATTCTACTTCATTCATTGTGCTGGTAGGCGAGTGTAAATAATAAGAGGTGTTTTCTAATGAAATTTGTAATCCTAAAAATCTTGCACATAGCGGATTCTCTGTGCTACGTGTTTTTACAGCTTCTTCTGTAAAATGGCATAGGTAATAAATCATATAAAATGCCCTTCACATTCACAATAACTCAAATGTTCAGATGTTGAATTATATTGAGTCATTAATGCTTTAGTATTTTTTAATAACTCGCGATCAAGTGGTGCTTGTCCACCTAATGAAAGTGATAGTCCGTGTACCGCAAGTGGATATCTTTCCGCTGCCTGATCAAATTTATAACGAGCAGCTCCCCCATTTTTGCCCAATTTTCTGGAGCAACTTCCATAAACTGAATCGCATTATTTGATGATAAATTCAAAAATCATCTGCTAAATCTCGACGATACCCTAATCCTGCACCTTGTAACATAATTATTTACCTTTTTAATACAACACTGGCGTAAATTTACACCAGTGTTATGTATGGCATCTAGATTTAAATACGATTATTTAGAACCGCATTTACCTTCACCACATTTACCTTCTGCAGCTTTTTGGCTGTGTCGCACCGCATTTACCTTCACCACATTTTACCTTCTGCGGCTTTCGTTTTCGTTTGCACCACATTTGCCTTCACCGCATTTACCTTCTGCAGCTTTTTGTTTTCACACATTTATCACCCACTACAAGGTGTTGCCGCTTTATCTGTACTGCTTGATTTTGACTCAGCGTGTGCAACAGTAGCTACTGTCATCGTTAATGCTCCCTGCTAATGCGGCTAAAGTGGATAATTTTTCATTTAAGTCTCCTAGAGTTTGATATTGAATATATAGTTAGAGGAATTTCAACCAGCTTTTAGTTGGATAAACCTTCTTAATAAGCGTGTCTAAAGAGAGTTTCCCTGCTCCCTGCGTAATTAAGAGATTAATAAAGTTACCACATAAATTAAGGGTAATTTATAACCATTATCACAAACGTTATAACCTGAATCGGCGGAATGCTATACCACGCGACAGAGATTAAAATCGTTAAACTTAATGCACTAAAACGTGTTAGCACCCTCAAAATATCAGCAAGAATGGGAAAAATTAATTCAGATCCCATTGCAACGTGTCAATTAATATCGGCTGGAAATAAGATTAAATGGAAAAAGGAAAAACGATCTTGTATTTCTGTAAACCAATTTTGACCATTCCATTTTTCTAACCCTGCCTCTAAAAACTCCCACGCAAGAAAAAGCGTAAAAATCAATAAACTCACGCCGCTGCTAATACCTTGCATCTTACAATCTTTCATTTTTCTCTGATTGATTAGCTCTTTTTATGAAAATTATTTAGTTCATTATGCTAGGAAATGTTTCCCAGTTATTCTATTAGTCGGAGATAAGCCTTTTTCTTACACTTTTTCAAAATTGAAAAATATTATTTTTGTAAAAATGCAGATAACATTAAGGGCAAAGATTCTAATAATCTTCGCCCTTTTTATCTTTACTAATTAATGTAGTAATCAGCTAATTCAACAGTCCCCGATAGGTTGTTTCTGTTAAAAACAGGCGGCAAACCTTGATTGTAACGATGTGGGCTAACAAAAATTGTAATACATCACATAAGCTCTCACGTCGTCCATCGCTTCGCCCCAAGGTTAGATAGTCGCCTTCTTGCATCCATTCATATTTAAAGGGAACCAACGCTCCATTGGGGCATTATCCCAACAGTTACCTTGGCGACTCATACTTTGGGTTACCTGAATGAAGGTTGGGAGGAATAGCTACACCTTGAGTTTGAAAAATGGAAAATTTATGCGGTAAATTAGTCAATTTTCGGACTTTGTGCGGTTGTTACATAATACCGCAGAAATTTGCAAAGTTTCTAAGCAATTTGACTCGCTTTTTACATTTTTGGCATTGAGTTTTTATTTTTAAGCCTCATATCAGCTCAGTCTTTCAACTAATACAACAAAAAGGAAACATAAAATGGCATTAGATTTCAAATGCAGTAGCATTAGACAGCGTAGAAGCAAAAAGGTGGCTATGGAATTGGTTTACAAATTGGTCAGCAATTAGCTGGCAGCGGTATGGAGGTTGAAGCTGAAGCGGTTGCACGCGGTATTTTTGATGTGTTAAACAACAACCCACCAGCAATCGACATTAACGAAGTGACCAAAGCATTACAAGAGTTAGGTCAACGTGCAGAAGCAGCACAAGCAGAAGCATTCAAAGCATTAGAAGCAGAAAACCAAGCTTTCTAGAAGAAAAATAAAAAGCAGCAGGCGTGATCGTGACAGATTCTGGTCTTCAATATGAGATCTTAACCGAAGGTAACGGCTCAAAACCAACTGCAGAAAGTACGGTGCGTGTACACTACACGGGTTCTTTAATTGACGGACTGTATTTGATAGCTCAGTAAAACGTGGTACCCCAGCAGAATTCCCAGTCGGTGGTGGTGTGATTAAAGGGTTGACTGAGCGTTACAACTAATGCCAGTGGGTTCAAAAATGGCGCTTAACCATTCCACACAATCTGGCTTACGGTGAACGCGGTGTGGGCGCATCAATTCCACCATTTGCAACATTAGTGTTTGAAGTGGAATTATTAGATATCCTGTAATCTAAATAGTTTGACCCTACAAGCGGTTATCTTTCTTGAGATTTAGCAAAATCTTTTTGAAAAATAACCGCTTGTTGTTTTTCTCTCGTTGACAATTTTTGGCTTATCGTTAGAATTCTAACGTCTTTTGACAATTCGTATATCGCAAGTTTGTGTATAGGAAGTGAGCAAATCCAATTGACTTTTCTTAACTCAATTCTATTTTTTTCATCGTTATACCGCTTGCCTTTTTATCTTCGCTTAAGGACTTAAGGAATGTTAGAAATTTGGCAACAATTCAAACAAGATTATTTAATTAAATTTTGGAACCCAACGGCGGCAGTTATTGCAGCAGGGATTTTATCGGCATATTACTTTTTGGCTTAACGGGCACTTATTGGCGGTGACCGGTGAATTCACCCGCTGGGGTGGCGAAATTCTGCAATCGCTTGGCGTGAATACTGAAGAATGGGGCTACTACAAAATTATCAGCTTAGAGGGCACTATTTTCTCTCGGATTGATGGCTTGATGATTTTAGGCATGTTCGCGGGTTGTATCGCAGCAGCCTTATGGGCAAATAACATCGGTATTCGCATGCCACAAAACCGTATTCGTATTGTGCAAGCGCTTGTGGGCGGAGCATTAGCTGGTTTTTGGAGCACGTTTAGCGATGGGCTGTAACCTTGCTTCACTCTTTACTGGGATTCCTCAATCTCATTACATGCGTGGTTTTTACCATCACAACCGCTATCGGCTCATATGCTGGGGTGAAATTCACTTTACTCCCAATGTTCCGCCCTCCGCTTAAATTGAAAAAGGGGCGGGGCAAGTCAAACAAAGTGACCCAAATCAAGCGAAACGCCGCTTCCGAATTGGCATGGTGATTTTCTGCATGGGCAATTGCTTCAATTTATGTGATGCAAGCGGTCAGTATTAAGCTCGGTTTTGCAAATGTTGTGCGGGCTTGGTTTTGGTTTGTTGATTGAACGTGCACAAATTTGTTTTACCTCGGCTTTCCGTGATCTCTGGGCAACGGGTCGTGCTTATATGGGCAAAGCGATTATTTACGCATGCTTATCGGCACCTCTGCGTGTTCAGCTACATTCAATTAGGGCATGAATCCGAAAAATTATGTGGGCAGGCCCAAATGCGATCATCGGTGGTTTATTATTCGGCTTTTGGTATTGTGTTAGCTGGCGGTTGTGAAACAGGTTGGATGTACCGCGCGATGGAAGGACAAGTTCACTTTATGTGGGTGGGTGTTGGCAACGTGGTGGGCTCAACCTTACTGGCATATTGGTGGGATGATTTAGCGCCAGTTTTAGCGCCTGATTATGAAAAATCAACTTACTCAAATCATTTGGCCCAATTAGCGGCTTGCTTATCAACTATGGCTTAATGATTGCCTGCCTAGTGTTCATCGTATGGTGGGAAAAACGTTTCATTCAAAAAGCAAAAGCCCGTTTAGTTACGGCATAATTTAACAATAGAAGGAGTTAACTATGGCATTTATCGTCATGTGAGAAAAAAAGACAAAGACCCAAGTGAAATTACCCCAACTTACACGTTGGATATGCTTTGGCGAGCCTTGTCCTTACCCTAGCAATTGCCACACCCTTGAAACGATGCCGACTTTAAAATCGGGCGAAATTTTAGAAGTGTTGAGCGACTGCGCCCAATCAATTAACAACATTCCTGTGGATGCTAAAAATCATGGCTACACCTTATTAAGCGTAGAACAAGATGGCACCATTTTGCGTTATTTAATCCAAAAATAACCGCTTAGTAAAAACGAAAGCCGCCTATTGATTGAAAAATGGGCGGCTCGCATTTGAATGAAAGAAAGGCGATTTCTCTTCAAGCGGTCAATTTCTCTTGAGGTTTTACAACTAAATTTCCTTTTTATACTTAGCACTTTTTCATTGTTAAAGAATTATGAAAACCGCTGATTTTCCTCTTGCCCAATCCCTCTTCTGAATCTCCGTTTGCCGCAGCCGTTTTAGACTGGTTTGCGCAATATGGGCGTAAGCATTTACCGTGGCAAAAAGCAGAAAACGCTGTATAAAGTATGGCTTTCAGAAGTGATGTTGCAACAAACGCAAGTGGCAACGGTGATTCCCTATTTTGAACGTTTTTATCGCACGTTTTCCAACAGTGGTCGATTTAGCCAATGCCGAGTTAGATGAGGTGCTACATTTATGGACGGGCTTGGGCTACTACGCGCGTGCACGTAATTTGTATAAGGCAGCGCAACAAATTCGAGATCGTTTTAACGGTGAATTTCCCACAACATTTCATGATGTGCTGGCACTTTCTGGTGTTGGGAGAAGTACGGCGGGTGCGGTGCTTTCTTCTGTTAAATGCCCCTTATCCTATTTTTAGATGGCAATGTGAAGCGTGCTTTCACGCTATTTTGCCGTTGCAGGTTGGGCTGGCGAAAAACGGTGGAAAAATCGTTTATGGACGTTATGCGCAAGTCACCCCGAATAGCCAAACGGGGATTTTAATCAGGCAATGATGGATTTAGGGGCGATGATTTTGCACCAGAAGTAAGCCAAAAATGCACCCTTTGCCCGCTAGAAAAACCAGTGTGAAGCGAATCGTTTAAAACGCATGGGCAGATTATCCTGCGAAAAACCAAAAAGGTGATGCCAGAAAAACAAACTTACTTTTTTTGATTGTCAAAGCAGGCAACCGAATTTTTGCTAGAACGCCGTGAAGCAACAGGCTTGTGGGGCGGTTTTGTATGTCTTTCCACAATTTGAAACTTTAGCGGAACTCAAGCGGTCTATTTCTAGCGAAAATTTACCAAAATTGCAGACGTTAAAATGCATTTCGACACACGTTTACGCATTTTCATTTAGATATTACGCCTATTTTATATGAACTGGATTGGCAAAAATTGACGAAACTTTACCGCTTGCAGGCTTAGAAAAGCAGGGTTTTTCGGCGAATTAGTATCTTCAAAGGCTAATTATTGGTATGATCTGAATAATACCAATCAGATAGGGTTAGCGACCCCAGTTAAGCGCATATTAGACGAATTTACACGCACTTTAACTTTAAGTGAGCAGAAAAAGGATTAAACATGGCACGCACCGTATTTTGTGAATATTTAAAAAACAAGAAGCAGAAGGCTTAGATTTTCAATTATACCCGAGCGAATTGGGTAAACGCATTTTCGATTCTATTAGCAAACAAGCATGGGGCGAATGGATTAAAAAGCAAAACCATGTTAGTGAATGAGAAAAAAATTAAATATGATGAATCCGGAGCATCGTAAATTATTAGAATCAGAAATGGTTAACTTCTTATTCGAAGGAAAAGAAGTCGTAATTGATGGCTATAAACCGGTTGAATAAGAGATTGTCCGATGAAAAAAAGTATGCAAAAATATCTCTTTATTGTTAATTATTCCGTTTTTAGCTTCTTGTTCTAGTAGTGGCAAAAAGGTACCAAAAACGTACCACCGGCAAAAACACGTAGTTACGACACCAAAGATACTAACGGCTTAGATATTCTGACCGGGCAGTTTTTCTCATAATATTGATGATATTTGGGGAAGCAATATGTTATTGGTGGCAAGTAAAAAGGATTACGTAAAAATATACTGACCAATTCTACACGCGTAGCCATATCTCTTTTGAAGAGGGGGCGATTACCATTGAAACGCTTGCTGACCAAAAACCGCTTGCGTAATGCAACTCATCCACACCTTATTGATGGGTTCTGACCCGAAAGGGATTGACTTGTTTGCTTCTGGCGATACCCCAATCAGCGCAAAACCCATTCTTACGTGGACAGGTACAAGATCAATTTGGTCGAGATATTACTAACATTGCGGTGGCGAACGATTTTGCAACGTATCTTTGCAGAATGCACAAACTCGTCGCTTAAAAATGGGCGTACTGCGACCTATGTGAACATCAAAATGGTGGCGGGACATATTGAGGTGCGTGCACGTCAATATTTACCATTAGTGCGTAAAATGTCAAAACGCTATGGTATTGAACCCTGCGTTGATTTTAGGGATTATGGAAGTCGAATCCGCGTTCAACCCGTATGCGGTGAGTTATGCTAACGCTATCGGCTTAATGCAGGTGGTACCACGTACAGCCGGTCGTGATATTTTCGCGCGTAAAGGATTGGGCGGTCAGCCAGATCGCGAGTATCTTTACCACCCAGAAAGTAACATTGATGCAGGAACGATGTATCTCACCATTTTACGTGATGAATACCTAGACGGCATTTCTGATCCGGTTTCTAAACGTTATGCGATGATTTCTGCTTATAACAGTGGAGCAGGCGCAGTGTTAAAAGTCTTTGATTATGATAAATACTCCGCAATCGACCGCATTAACGATCTTTCACCAGATGCGGTGTACCGAATTCTTACCACCGCGCACCCATCTGCGCAGGCGCGAAACTACTTAAATAAAGTATCAAAAGCGCGTGAGAAATACGTAAGCATTCGTTAATTTTCATAAGGGCAGGGAAACCTGCCTTTTTCATACTCCGCACATAGCCGCCCGTCACTGATTTCACCACGCCCAGTAATTCTAAATTCAACATTTCGACTAATAACATGAAACCTCTAAATTGCAGGTTTTTGGCAATATCATCAATGGCTATCGGTTTCAAGCCCAATCTGTTGGAAAAATTTTCTGCTGACAAGCGGTCATTTCTGGCAAATTTTTGCAATTGGTGGTGTGACGCTTTTGCAGATTTTGGCAGAAAAATCGACCGCTTGTTCACGCTCAAACAACGTAGGTTGTACAGATGGAAACGGCTGAAGTTGGTATTGTACTGCTTGCAAAAATATCTTCAATTGATTCAGTCAGTAGTGCCCCTTCTCGAATCAACTTATGGCAACCGGCAGAATAGGGATTTTGCGCAGTATTCGGTAGGGCAAACACCTCTCGACCTTTGCTCTAGCGCGTAGCGTGCCGTAATCAGTGAACCGCTATTGATAGTGGCTTCGACCACTAAAGTACCAAGCGAAAGCCCGCTGATAATGCGATTACGGCGCGGAAAATTTTCCGCCACAGGTGGCTGGTTGGGAAAGAATTCTGACACTAATGCCCCGCCACAATCAATAATTTGCTCGGCGAGTTTTTATGACGAGCAGGATAAACTTGATTCAAGCCAGAACCCAATACGGCAATTGTCACCCCATTTTCTGCGACAGCGCGTTGGTGACAAAATCCATCAATGCCAATCGCCAAACCGCTAGTTACCGCCAAGCCATTTTTCACTAATTCGGTCGTGAACGAACCAGCCCAGTATTCGCCATAGTGAGAGTAATCCCGACTGCCAACAATCGCAATTTGTGGCAGAGATAAACTTTTCCACCGAACCTTTCACAAATAGCACTGGCGGGGCGGTGTTAATTTTGGCGAAGTAAAAAGGGGTAGCTGTCATCAAAATAAGGTCAGAATGTGATGTTTAGGGTGTGCTTCTTGCCAGTTGAGGGCGGTTTCAATCCAACGCATATCTGGCTGAAGCCAACGCTGAATTTGTTTTTCATTCCAGCCAATTTGTCGAAGTTGGGTTTTATCAAATTGGCAGAATTCAGCAAAATCGACTTCACTCATCAGACGTGCAATACGTTGTGCGCCAATTTGTGGCACTTGAAGGAGTTTTTAATAAAGAGACTAAAATGGTTCATAAGATGATAGACGCAGTAATGTTTCCCTAATCATAAGAAAACCGCTAAAAATAACCAATTAAATTATTAAAAATTTTCGAGTGAGATCACAAAAATGGCAGTATTAGAGGTTGTATTATACCCAGATGAAAAATTAGCAACGGTGTGTGAACCTGTTGCAAAAGTGGATGCAGAATTAAATCAATTTATCGATGATATGTTTGAAACCATGTATGAACATGAAGGCATCGGGCTTGCTGCGCCTAAGTGGGCGTGCTAAATCGAGTGATTACGATTGACATTGAAGGCGATAAAACCAATCAAGTGGTGTTAATCAATCCAGAAATTTTTAGAAAGCAGTGGCGAAACGGGCATTGAAGAAGGCTGTTTATCTATTCCGGGTCACAGAGCATTAGTGCCTCGCAAAGAGAAAGTGAAAGTGAAAGCGCTTAATCGCCAAGGCGAAGAAGTGATTTACGATGCAGATGGTTTGTTTGCAATTTGTATTCAACATGAAATTGATCACCTCAATGGCGTGTTATTCGTTGATCATATTTCAGCCCTAAAACGCCAACGTATTAAAGAAAAAAATGCAAAAGCTCAAAAAGCAACTTGCAAGAGCAGCGAAGTAGTTTGCAAACTGACTCCGATAAACTGATAATACCTCAAATTCTATCAATATAAGGAAAACGTATGATTATCGTAACTGGCGGCTTTGGGATGATTGGTAGCAACATCGTTAAAGCATTAAATGAACTAGGTCGTAAAAGATATTTTAGTGGTGGACAACCTCAAAAACGGGGAAAAATTCATCAATTTAGTTGATTTAGATATTGCAGACTATTGCGATAAAGAAGATTTCATCGCTTCAATTATTGCAGGGGGATGATTTTGGCGATATTGATGCGGTATTCCACGAAGGCGCGTGCTCAGCAACAACAGAATGGGATGGCAAATACTTAATGCACAATAATTATGAGTATTCTAAAGAGTTGTTGCATTTTTGCTTAGATCGCCAAAATTCCGTTCTTCTATGCTTCAAGTGCGGCAACTTATGGTGGCTGTTCAGATAACTTTATTGAAAAACGTGAATTTGAAGGCCCACTGAATGCTTATGGTTACTCAAAATTCTTATTTGATGAATATGTGCGTAAAGTTTTACCAGAGGCAGATTCTCCAGTTTGTGGTTTTAAATACTTCAATGTTTATGGCCCGCGTGAACAGCATAAAGGCTCAATGGCAAGCGTGGCATTCCACCTAACAATCAAAATGTTAAAAAGGCGAAAAATCCGAAATTATTTGAAGGTTCAGAAGAGTTCTTGCGTGATTTTGTGTATGTGGAAGATGTTGCAAAAGTTAACATTTGGGCGTGGCAAAATGGCATTTCTGGCATTTATAACCTTGGTACAGGTAAAGCCGAATCGTTCAAAGCTGTGGCAGAAGCGGTGATTAAATTCCATGGAAAAGGGGAAATTGAGACAATTCCATTCCCAGCGCATTTAAAATCTCGCTATCAAACTTTTACCCAAGCAGATTTAACGGCATTGCGTGCAGCGGGTTACCAAGGAACCTTTAAAAACAGTTGCAGAAGGTACCGCTGAGTATATGGCATGGTTAAATAGAGCTTAAATCTCTTTTTAATTAACAAGCGGTCTAATTTGTAAAAATTTTTCAAATTGATCTGCACCCCAAAAAGTTAGACTAACCTTCTAACTGATTAAGGTGCAGATTTTTTATGACTAAATACAATCAACTTTTCAAACAACAAATCGTGAATTTCTATTTCGAATATCACGAAAACCTTGCTTTACATTGAAGCATTTTCAATTTAGCGGCAAAAACCGTTAGATATTGAATTGCACAATACAAATATTCCGGCACTAATGGATTGGCGGTATTACGCCACAAAAAGACTTTACTCCCTGAATTTAAACATAGTATCTTTCAATCTATCCTCTTTGGTATTGCTAGTAGTGGGACAATTAACTCGAATATATTTCATATAAAGGTGAACAAGGCAAAATTGCGCCGAACCTGTTACAACGGGATTTTAGTTAGTGCAAGAAATGCTGTTACAAGCGGTTAAAAATTGCCGAGAAATGCGAATTTGATATTACATTCAGACCAAGGAATCCATTATCAAATGCCTAGCTATAAACGCCTATTAGCGAAAAAAATAGGATTTCTCAAAAGTATGTCGCGAAAAGGGAATTGTTTGGATAATGCGGCAATGGAAAGCTTTTTGGGCGAATGAAAACAGAGTGTTTTCACGGAAACTCGTTTACTAGCATTGATGAACTGGAAAAAGGTTATCAATGATTATGTGCGGTACTATAATGAAGAACGAATCCAATTGAAAATTAAAAAGGACTGAGTCCGATACAATATCGAAAAGCAGTCCTTTAAATAACAGTCTAACTTTTTGGGGCAGATCAATTGTTAATGATGTAATAAAAATCTTACAAAAATAAGGATTAAAAAAATGTTTTTTTAATAGAGAAGAATTGAAAAATAAACATAAAGAAATATATTTTTGAAGCAAATTTTGCTGAGATTGATTTTTATTCAATAAATTTTCTTAAATTGACCAAGAATGTTAGTGTTAAATATGATGGGTTTAATTTAATTAAAAATAATATTTATCATATGTTGGTAAATAATTTTTAGTAAATATCAACCATTAACTTATCAATATTTAACTAAAGGAGAGTTTTTTTATGCTATTGATAGGAATCCTATTCCTGTAATAGGGGATAGTACAAAGTTTGGGATTATTATCAATAATATGGCTTATTATATTAGTTATGATCCTTATTCTTATTCTATAAAAAGAAAACTATAGGGCATTACTATATTCCTATAGAATTACTAAATTCTTGGTTCTTTTATAGTGAAAATTGAGTTCTGTGGAGACGTATACGTCTGTTGAGAAAACAAATCTTCCATCTCTTTTATTAAGGCCATTACATACTTTAATAAAGGGATTTTGAAGATGAGTCTGGAAAAATCTTTGCCTAAATACACGGAGTTTTTTTAGAGGAAAAAGTTCAAAACATTTATTTAGACAAAGTTACCAAGATGAAGTATTTAACGATAAAAAGTATTTTGAGTTACGTTGTTTATTAGATACTAGAGCCAATGATGATTGGAGTGAAAGTGGCTTTCAATTATTTGTGTCATCACATAATAATGAAAAGAAATGTATAGTTATTCAAAAATGCAGATGTATTTAGTATCAAGCAATTAATAAATCCTGCAGAAGCAATAGAATCACTATGCCGCACATATTTTTTTCAATAAACGAAGATGAGTTTGATTTTATGATATATGCGAAGGATTTTTAGTATGAGGGAAGTGTTCCCAAAAAGTATGCTTTGCATAAAGTAATCTGTATTAAAGCCTTAATATTCGGTGAACTTTAATAGGTCATTTTATCACCAATATACAATTTGAAACACCAGTGTACTTTGCCAAGCGATACGATTTACCAAGAAATTTGCAAATTTCATCTAGAATCATGCCGCTTGTATTTTAATCAATAATGATGAACAAACATTACTAGAAAGTTATTTTCAGCAAAACTCAACAACGCCTCGCGATGGTTTCTATGAGCAACGTGGAGGGTGCTTTCAAAAAGTATGCTGTGTATAAATTAAACCGTATTAAAAACCTTAAAAACTAGGGCTTCTTTAATAGATCGTTTTTATCACTAGCATACAATTTGTGTTAAAAACCACCAAAAACAAAGAAAAACAAAAGAATATGGGATTTGGTGGGAAAAAAACGGGATTAAATGGGCGTGGATTATTGAAAAACAGGGGCTTTGCGGTACAGATTTTTTATGACTAAATACAATCAACTTTTCAAACAACAAGTCGTGAATTTCTATTTCGAACATCACGAAAAACCTTGCTTTCACATTGAAGTATTTCAGCTTAGCGACAAAAAACAGTTAGATGTTGGATTGCACAATACAAATATTCAGGTCGATTAGCGGTATTACGCCACAAAAAGACTTTACTCTCCTGAATTTAAACATAGTATCTTTCAATCCATTTTCTTTAGTATTGCTAGTAGTGGGACAATTAACTCGAAGCACTTTCTTCTATCATCGCCAATCCAAACCTGATAGAGATAGCACACTAAAAGCCCGATGCATAATGCTAAATGCGGTGATTTAAATACGAATGTAGCTGATATTAGATCATCGGTTACAAATAATGGCAGAATTCATATGAATGGAAACTCCTGACAGCAAAAAGTAAATTCCATCGGATACAATAAAGACGAACTGTTAGAGATTAAAACAATATTAGAAAATAGTATAAAAGTAAGAAAAATTAGAGAAAAAATAAATTTAGAGGTGGTTTAGATTCTGGACATAAGGAAAGAATCAGAATTGAGCAAGATGCTTTTAGATAAAGTAAATATAATATTGAAGGAGTTAAAATAATATGAAAATATACGAAGAAATAATTAAAGATATATTGAGCGGCAAATTAGAATACAACTCCGAAGATTGGGGGAGGGCAGTTAATGTTTTATTAGAAATCGAAAAGCATAGATAATGATTATTCTATCGAACTATTGTCTTTATTATCTAACTCTCAAGAGTATATCTCAATAATATCAATAGCTTTTTGTTTTAAAAATATTTCTGCTAGCTTTTATACTAAAAACAAAAACAAAAATTAAAGGAAATGATATGCATGAGTAGAAAAATGTATAAGAGCAAATGTTGATTTTTATTCCAGTGTTTTTGTCTATTGCTAGAAAAATAAGAGTGATTATTTCTTTTATAATTCCTTTTATTGAGTCGTTAGATGAATCAGAAAGTTCGGTGGCTATTAGTAATTTATTACTTTTTAGATGATTCCACGATAATTGGATTTCATAACGTTTCAGATTTCAACTTCAATCTGTTTTTAGAGAATCTAGATCCAGACTATGAAGAAAGTTATCTTTTAAAAAGCAATGAGAAGCCGATTTATTATAAAAAGTTACTTATTACATCTTATTATAAGTGGAATAAAAATAAAAATTACATTTATTCATTAACAGAGAGAAATTATGAACTTTTTGAATATATATATATATATGTTTAATTTCAAAGCAAACTGTGTTGGTTTTTATTGGTCTTGAGGAGGTTGTTATTATACTAGGAAATATTTCTTCATTTGGAATAGAGGTTGATCTTAATAAGAAAGATATTATGTTAGTTCCTTTAAGATTATTTATAAAAATAACCCTATAGGAACGCTAGATGATTATACTTATGTTATAAGTTTTATTAATAATTTTATGTTTAGTTGAGTACTTATTTGAGTTGGACATTAATCTTAAAGAGTTTGATGAGTTAAATTTATTTAATTATATTCATTCTTTAGGGGAAGATTTGTATAGGTATAGACTGAAGTTAGGTGATTCTTTTTGATGATTATTATATATATATTTATATGTATAATGATAAGACCTATTTAACATGGAAGATTGTTGATGCTCCATTCTTTACATATCATAAAAATCAAATAAATAGAGTTTTTCTTGTGAGATAAATATTCATGAGATTCAAGGAGTAGTTAAAGAGCTTAAATATTTAATAGGTATGAATAAAATGAGTTTATTAAAGAAAGAAGATTTAAATAATTTATTTGATCAAGTTTATTATGATTTTTAAAAAAAGATTGATATTTAAGAAGTCAACAATGAATAATTTTGACGATTATATTTATGAAAATACTAGCAACTTGGGTAAGTTATTAGGTATTCCTATGCCCAACTGTGTATCACCTTTGGCATTAGTCATCAATTCGTGAAACAAGGGTGAGCGGATGAGCTACGGCTGTAATAAGGGAAATAGAAGATATGTTTAGGAAAAATCGGTTAAATTGAGAAAAGGAAAAAACGCCCTTATTGAGCTAAGGGCATTGATTTTTACTGCAGGTAAGATGATTTTTAGCTCTTTATGCAACTGCTACATAATACCGAAAAATTTTGCAAATTAGACCGCTTGTGTTTATGCGTGATCGATACCAAATGAGATCACTTCTTCAATACTTTTTGCTCCATAGGCTAACATAATCAAGCGATCCACACCTAGTGCGACGCCTGAGCAATTTGGCAAGCCTGCGTTTAATGCTGCCAGAAAACGGCTATCGAGTTGTTGTTGTGGCAAGCTCCATTTTTTTCCCGTTCTAAATTATCAGCGTTAAATCGGCGCATTTGTTCTTGTGCATCACTTAATTCATGGAAGCCGTTAGCCAGTTCTAATCCTTGATAATAGAACTCAAAGCGCTCGGCAACACGGTGATCTTCTGAACTCACTTGTGCCAATGCCGCTTGAGTGGAAGGGAAGTGATAAACGGCTATTGGGCAAGTTTTTGCCAATGTTTGGTTCTACGACTTCGCTAAAGAGAAATTGCAATAACGTATCGCGCATTTCATCATCCTCACATTGCAAGCCATGTTTACGCGCTTTTTTTCTACGAGCTGCGCTTTTAGTAGCAGAGAGCGGGTCAATACCAACATGGGTTTGGAAGACAAATTGATAACTAAAAAGATTCTGCCGGTGGGCAATCTAAAATTTGTTGCAGTAAGTCGTCCACTTCATTGATTAAACGATACATATCAAAAATAAGGACGATACCACTCTAGCATCGTGAATTCAGGATTATGGCGATGGCCAGCCTCTTCATTACGGAAGACTTTGCACAACTGAAAGATTGCCCCTGAACCTGCTGCCGCTAATAACCGTTTCATATGATATTCTGGGCTAGTCATCAGATGTAGTGTTTTTTTGCTTCACTAGCAAAAAGGTGCTAAAAATTGTGTGCTAAAGGTAGAAAGATGAATGTCAGTTACTGAAAACTCACTTAAAAACCGGTGTTTCAACTTCTAATACGCCACGATCGGTAAAAATTGGCGAATTTGGCGCATAATTTCTGCGCGTTTAAGTAAGTTCTCGATAGAAGCGGTTGGCTTCAAATCAATTTGTGTTAAATCTAGTTGCATAATGAATCTAAATGAAAAATGATGCGCTATCATAGCGCAACTATGCCTTGTTCTCTATGTATCTCGGTAAAATTTGCAAATTCCTAATGAAATCTAACCGCTTTTTGCTTTATTATGATGGGAAAGTTGCGAATCAAAAGGAATTGGCTATGAAAAACATCTTCTTATTATCACCGCACTTGGTGTGGCGGTTAGTGCTAATGCGCTAGCTGAAGATACCAACTGGGTGGATAAACAACATCAAAATGTACAAAAATAAATTACATCATTGGTCAAATGGCATTAACGATTGGTTAGGCGAAACCGACCCAAATAAACCCGCAAAAGCATCATTACGTGTCATGGTGGACTCTGAGTGGGATAAACACAACGGATTTTCTGTGAAACCGCGTGTTCGGGGAAAATTAAATTACCTGTAGCTGAAAAAAACGCCTTAGTGTGGTATTCGGGGATGAAGATATCGAGAACCGAGAAGGCGATAAAGGTCGTGTGGGTGGGAATTACCGAAATTTAGAGCGTGAGAAATATTACAATAGCAAAGAAGCTCGTAACGACAGCGCTTCTATCGGTTTACGTTGGTCTCGAGAAATTGCTAAATATGGGATTGAAAGCGATTTAGATGGCGGTATCCGTTCGCGTGGGGATATTTTTTTGGTCGTTTGCGTATCAGTAAACTTTGGGTATGGAACGATACATACAGCACCCGTTTAGAGCAAATTTATCGTTACGGACATAAAAGCCAGCACTATTTGCGTACCAATTTAGAAAAATAAATTCATTGATGGTGAAACTACCTCATCATGAATCATAGCTATTTTTGAATACAAAAATCGTAAGAAAGATGAACGCCGTTATTGGGGGAATAGTCTTTATCGTCAACACGATTTTTGGCAATATGAAAACCTTTAACTACGGGTTATATGTTGGTGGGCGTTTAGACCGTAATCACTCTAAACTGAATAGCTAGGGGGCCATTTGTGACTTATCGTCAGCCGATTTATAAAGATTGGCTCTTTATCAAACCAGAAATCAGCTTTTACAACGATAGAGATAACGATTATAGTCATTACATTCGTACCTTTGTTCGAATTGAAGCGATTTTCTAATTCAGCAAAAATAGGGCGTGCATTGCACGCCCTTGTTTTATTTTAGTTCTGCGGTTTCTAACATTGCCAATAATGACTCAAATTGCGCAACGGATCTTAAAATCTAACCAGAATTTCTGTTGAGCAAAGCGACCAATTATTGGATTTGGAAGTTGCTTAAATTGATTTTCTAGTGCCAGTAAATCTGCTTGAGAGTCTGCACCGATAGTTAGCGCGACAGAAGGCAATCTTTCACTCGGCAACGCACCGCTACCAATTTGCGCAAGGCTTGGTTCGATTTGCAATTCATAGCGTGAATCTAACCGCTTGCAAAGTACTGCACGCAACTGTTCCGCCTTTTGCGTGAGCGCTTCAACAGCTTGAGTTAAGAGCGCTAAGGTTGGCAAGGTTTGTGTTAATTTTTCTGGGGTGAGATAGCTTTGCAAGGTGGCTTCTAGCGCTGAAAGAATCACTTTATCACAGCGTAATACACGTTTGAGCGGATGGGCTTGCAACTGGTCAATGAGTGCCTTTTTCCCCACAATAATGCCCGCTTGTGGGCCGCCTAAAAGTTTGTCGCCAGAAAAGGAAACTAAATCGACACCAGCTGCCACTTTCTCTTGAACCATTGGTTCTGCTGGTAAGCCAAGGGCTTGCATATCCGTGAGAGAGCCACCGCCTAAATCGTTGATAACAGGTAAGTCGAATTCTTTTCCCAAGTTCAACTAATTCTGCCTCACTAACGCTGCTGGTAAAACCTTCAATATGATAATTACTGGTGTGCACTTTCATCAAAAAGGCAGTGTTTTCTGTGATCGCTTGGCGATAATCTTTCAGATGGGTGCGATTAGTGGTGCCGACTTCTACCAAAAGTACAACCCGCTTGTTTCATAATGTCTGGAATACGAAATGCCCCGCCGATTTCTACGAGTTCCCCACGTGAAACAATCACTTCTTTACCAGCGGCAAAAGTCGCTAACATCAATAACACCGCAGCTGCGTTGTTATTTACCACGCAAGCGGCTTCGACCCCAACCAAGCGCTGCATTAAGGCACTAATATAATTATCGCGATGCGAACGGCTGCCTTGTGCTAAGTCGAACTCTAGCGCAACATTATGGCGCATGGGCATTGCTTGCCGCTTCAATCGCTTTTTCAGACCATAAACTCCGCCCCTAAATTTGTATGCAACACGGTGCCGGTGAGGTTAAACACGGGTGCATATTGGGTTGATGCGTTTGGTTTAAACGTTCGCGCAGCGCCTCAAACAGGGCGGATTCTATTGGCTAAATAATCAGGCAGTTGGCGCTGTTGTTGAATGAAGCTGCGTGCTTCAGTTAATAACGTGCGCAAGGCATCGACTACTGCAGTATGTGCAAATTGTTGTAAAAATTCGACCGCTTGCGGATGGCGGGAGAAGTTTATCAATAGAAGGAACTTGACGGAAAAAGAGATTGCATATTCGACTCGTAAAAAGAAATTTTGGATAATTTTAATAAATAAAGTACAATACTGCCACATTTTCCACGGAGGGGCGTCATCTCCGGTGAGGTGGCAGGACTTCAAATCCTGTTATGACGCCAGCGTTCTTGGGTGGGTTCGACTCCCATTCCCTCCGCCAAATTCCAAGCCTCGCATTATGCGGGGTTTTTATTTTCAAAATTGACCGATATAGGGGAAACATGACCCAATCTATCTGTATTATTACTGGCAGCACCTTAGGCGGTGCCGAATATGTTGCTGACCATCTCGAACATTGCTTTAACCGGAACAAGGTTTTCAAGTTTCTCTGTTTAATCAAGCTACATTAGCCGATATTCAAAACCAATCTGCGTTAATTGTGGTCACGAGCACGCACGGTGCAGGCGAGTTACCAGAAAATATTCAACCCTTGTTTAATACCTTAGCGAATAGTGATGTCGATTTATCTGCGATGCGATTTGGTGTAGTCGGATTGGGCAGCAGTGATTATGATACTTTCTGTGGCGCAGTTGCGATTGCTGAAAATGGGCTAAAAGCAAAAGGCGCGCAGCAAGTTTGCGAATCAGAACGCATTGATGTGGTCAATAATTTTGACCATGATGCGACTGCAGAAGCTTGGCTGCTCTAGTTTCTTAGCAGGATTGAAATAAAATTAAGGGGCGTGTTGTATACGCCCCTCAATGTTTATAGCGGAAATAAGACAGGCACCAAGAACGTGGTAATGAGCATGGTCATAATCGTCATCGGTAAGCCCACCTTGAGGAAATCGCTGAAACGATAGTTACCAAGTGCGACCACCATTGTATTGACTGGTGAGAATGGGGTCATAAATGCAGCGGATGCTGCAATCGCCACCACCATCACAAATGCGCTTGGTGATTGTCCTAATTGGCGGGCAACTTCAATCGCAAATGGTGCCATTAACACTGCGGTTGCGCCGTTAGAGATGAATAATCCGACCATCGCGGTTGCCGCAAATAATCCCATCAATACCCAATAAATGCTGATGTTTGCGCCACCGGTTAAGGCGACAAACTCTTGCACCATCATGGCTACCCCGCCCGTTTTTTTGTAGCGCAATTGAAAAACGGCATCATCCCGATAATCAAAATAATGCTTGGAAAGTGAATTGCATTGTAGGCGGTTTTTCATATCAATACAACGGAAAGCGCCAAGCAGTAAACAGCCAATAAAACCTGCAATCACATTAGGTACAATTCCGCTCATCATCAATGCCACCATCACTGCAACAGAAAAATCAGTGCATAAGGCGCTTGGCTTGCAGCGGGCGCGGCTAATTTGCTCTCTTTGGGCATATCGAGCAAAATTAAATCTTTCATGTTTTGCGCCATCACAGTAATTTTTTGCCATACGCCCATCACAAGTAGCACATCACCTGATTTCACTGTTTCTTTGAGTAATTCTTGTTGCAGAATTTGTGCATCACGCTTAATTCCTACAACACTCAGCCGTAGCGTGAGCGGAAATTGAGGCTGTCAATCGTCCGCCCGATAGTTTCCGTTTCAGGTTTCACGGTAAACTCTGCCATTCCCACAGATTTAGCGTGGGTAGAAAAATATTCGCCTTTTAATTCAATGATTTGCAATTTGAACTCTTGGCAAAGTTCTGTGAAACGTGCTTCATCGACATCAATATCCATCAATAAAATATCTTTTTGCGTAGTTGGTTGTTGCCAAAAGCCGCTAGCGTGATGTTACGGAAATTTTTTTATAACGCTGAATGGCAATAATGTTAAGGTGATAGGCTGAACGCAGTTTGAGTTGATCAATCGTTTTTGCCGATAAAAAGGCGAATGTTCGGTAAGAATAACCATTTTCGCGCGTCCGTTTAGATGATATTCGGCAATCAAGTTCGACATTGTTTCTTCTTTACTCGTTGACGTTGTGGCTTGTTCGCCGTTATCTAACCAGTTACGCGCAATTAGCATATATAGCATCGCCACAATCATCACAACAAAACCGATTGGTGCGAAATCAAAGAATTCAAAACCCCGCATAGCCTGCTTTGACCAGTTCGGCATGGGTCACAAGGTTTGGTACAGTCGCACCATTAAGTCGCTCATCCCACTAATCAAGCCTCGCCATACTTAACGACATCATTAAACGGCGTGGGCATGTTCATGCTGTTGCAAATTGCCACCACACTGGAATGAAAATCGCCACAATCCCTGTGGAGCTCATAAATGAACCGATGGTGGTAATGGCAAACATTAGCAACATAATAATTTTGGCTTCATTAGCGCCAGCAATCCGCATCAGGTGTTCGCTGATTTGATAGGGCAATGCCTGTTCTAGAAAGCGCTTCTCCCACCATACACAACAGCGCTAATAACAACATATTTGGAGTTACTAAAGCCGGCAAGCACTTCTTCAAGTGTCAATATACCACTGAGGGCGAAACCCACGAGAATAATCAGGGCAATCACATCTAAGCGGAGTTTGTTTTGAAGAAAGAGAAAAATAGCGACGGCAAGCCAGCTAGCACTCCAGAATAAGGGTTGTAACATAAAGTTGGGAAGATAAGAGAGAAGAGATTCCATAAACGCCCTCAATTTGCAAAAAATTGTGCAAATTATACCGCTTGTTGTCGCCGTTGGGGCAATAATTGACAGGCTTTTTGTGGTATGATGCGACATTATTTTTGAAAGGGGAAATGTATGATTTTTGTCACTGCAGGCCATGTTGACCACGGCAAAACGGCATTATTAGAAGCGCTGACCGGCACTCAATACCGCTCACTTACCGGAAGAGAAAAAACGTGGGCTTACCATTGATTTGAGGCTACGCTTACATGCCTTATACCGATGCCAATGGACAAGCTGCCGTGCTAGGTTTTATTGATGTACCTGGGCACCAGAAATTTCTTTCTAATATGTTAGCCGGCTTTAGGCGGTGTAGATCACGCTTTGTTGGTGGTTAGTGCTGAAGAAGGGGTGAAGCCACAAACTGTGGAGCATTTAACCTCATTAGGCTTGCTGCATTTTCGTCAAATTACTTTGGTGATTACCAAAGCGGATCGTGTTGAACCTGCCAAAATTGGAAACGCTGATTAGCCAAATTCATCAGAAGTTTCCGCAACTTGCGGACGCACCATATTTTTGTCACTTCTGCTTATACGGGACAGGGCATCACTGAATTACAGGGATTATTTAATTGCGCATGCAGCGGTTTCACAACTGACAGAAAAAGCCATTCCGTTATGCGATTGACCGTGTCTTTAGCGTGAAAGGCGCGGGGGTTGTTGTCACAGGCACAGCAGTGAGTGGTACAGTTAAAGTCGGTGATTCGCTTTATCTTTCTCATGGTGAGAAAGTACGTATTAAAGCGATTCATGCACAAAATCAGCCATCAGAACAAGGCGTTGCGGGTGAGCGTTTAGCGTTGAATCTGGCGAATGTAGAAAAAAGCAGAGATGACCCGTGGCGATTGGCTCACGGCACTTGCGCCAGACTTTGCAACGGATCGCATTACCGTGCGTTTTCAAGCACAAGCGTCGTTGAAAGAAAGCAATGCGGTGCATTTGTATCATTTTGCCTCTCACACTACCGTTAAATTTAACCTATTAAGTGATAAACAAGCGGTCAAATTTGCTGCAAGGATTTGCAGAAATCATTCTAGATACACCATTGCATATTGCCGTGGGCGATAAGCTCATTTTTGCGTAGCGGAGACGACCAACAAACACTTGCAGGTGCGGTGGTAGTCGAAATTGATTCTCCAAAAACGTCATAAACGTACAGAAGCCCGTTTAGCCGAAGTTGCTCAATTAGCTGCGGCACAAACGCCATCTGCCTATGTGGCGGCTTTATTTAGCGCAAAAAGCAGTAGAAGCGGCAAAACTCCAATGGATGTTGCAATTAAGCGAGGCAGAGCTTGCTGCGCTTGATTTAGGTAGCAGCCAAAAATGGCTGTATCAAGCAGGGTTTAAACAACAGTTACAAGCGCAAGTATTAGAAAAATGGCAGCGTACCATGCAGAACACCAAGACCAGTTAGGTGTAACTAAAGCGCGTTTGTATCGTATGGCATTGTTGGCGCAGCCTGAAGCGTTAGCCAATTTTTAATTGATACCCTCATTGAAGAAAAACAGCTGCTGCAAACCCGTGGCTGGATTCATCTACCAGACCACCGCATTGAGTTTGATGCAAAAAGAATTACCGATTTGGCAACAACCCAACCGCTTTTTGCCGCAACCACCCAAGCGCTTTGGGTGCGCGAAGGGCGCAAGCCTTGAGCTTTAGATGAAACTTTACGCGCAATTTATTATACAAAGCTGGCAAAACTAGGGTATTTAATTCCTATTGTGAAAGATAGATTTTTACTCAGCGAACAAATCGCCGCATTTGCCGACCTGATTCGAGCCTTTATTGCCGAGCATGGCCAGATTTCAGTCAATCAGTTGCGTGATGAAATTCAATATGGACGTAAGTTAACTGTACAACTGATTGAATACTGATCGCACCGGTTTTTACGCCGCAAAGGCAACGTTCATTTACTTCGAGATCAAGAAACTTTAAAGCCTAATATGAAACCTTTATTCATCCCGTGCCGTTGCGGCACAAATTTTTGTTGCAAGTGTTGACCAAGGCAAATCGCTTTCTAGCCTTTTTACCAGAAGCCGCGAGCCAATTAAAAGAGAAAGATCTGCCTTTGGTGCAAGAAATCACTTTGGCGTTTGTCGTGCTGCCTCGCCTTGAGCGGATTTTTAAGCTTGTTGTTGGATAAAACCACTAAAGGCAAAACCCGTTTGGTGCATTGCTTATTGTTGGTTGGGCTTTATCAGCTGCTTTATTTGCGTATTCCGCCACACGCGGCAGTTGATGAGTCGTTGGTGCGACTAAGCCGCTGAAGCTAGATAATTTCCGCGCATTAACGAATGCCGTGCTGCGCCGTTTTCTACGTGAGCAAGAAGCCATTTTGGCGAAAGTGGATAAACATTGGCAAACCCTTGCATCCAGAATGGCTCGTCAATCAACTGAAAAAGCTTATCCAAATTGGCGAGATAGTGCTGGAAGCCAATAATGCGCGTCCGCCAATGTGGGTTACGTGTAAATCAGCAGCAAAGTTCTCGTGAAAAATTATCAGGCGTTGTTGGGCGAATTAGCAAAATCTTTCTCCAAATCCGACCGCTTGTGTGCCAGATTGCGCAATTTTTATTGAACCAGCCAACAGCGGTTAGTCGCTACCACATTTTGATGAAGGGCGTGTTACCGTGCAAGATGCGCATGCACAGTGGTCAGCTGAATTACTAGATGCGCAAGATGGTGAATTGATTTTAGATGCTTGTGCAGCGCCTGGTGGCAAAACCACGCATATTTTTGGAAAAAGCGCCTAAAGCAAAAAGTGATAGCGCTGGATATTGAAGCGAGCCGTTTACAACGTGTAAAAAGAGAATTTAACGCGTTTAGGTCAGCAAGCGGAAGTTATTTGCGGTGATGCTAGCCGTCCTGAAACATGGTTGGCAGAGGGCGTGATGTTTGACCGCATTTTGTTAGATGCGCCTTGTTCAGCCACAGGGGTTATTCGCCGCTATCCAGATATTAAATGGCTCCGTCAAGAAAGTGATATTCCAGCATTGGCGGCATTACAAGCTCAAATTCTTTCCGCTTTATGGGCAAGACTGAAACCAAATGGTGTGTTGCTTTATGCAACTTGTTCGATTTTTCGCCAAGCGAAAAACCGTGAACAGATTGAGCGTTTTGTCGCAGAAAACGCGGATGCACAGCTCACCGAGATGGATTTCCATACTGAAAAACGGCAATGAAGCAATTCTTCCCACAAAATGAGGGTGGTGATGGCTTTTTCTATGCCAAATTAACCAAACAGGCGCGTTAAGCAAAAAGTTATGAAAAATTATTATTTTAGGCGCAGGGCAGGTCGGTTCGACATTAGCTGAATCGCTTGCCAGTGAAGAAAACGATATTACGCTGATTGATGACAACCAAGACCGACTCGATAAACTGCAAGATAAAGCACGATTTACGCGTACTTAAAGGGCATGGGGCTTCTCCGCGTATTCTACGTGAAGCTGGCGCAAGCGATGCAGATATGTTGGTAGCAGTAACCGAAAGCGATGAAGTGAATATGGTAGCAAGCCAAGTGGCTTTTTAGCTTATTTAATATTCCAACTAAAATCGCGCGCATTCGTAATGCGGACTATGTGCGTGAAAAAGATGAGTTGTTCAGCCGTGAAGCGTTGCCTGTCGATCACCTTATTGCGCCAGAAATTTTTAGTACGCAAGGATATTCTGCGTTTAATTGATTATCCGGGCGCACTGCATACGTGCCCATTTCGCCAATGAAATGGTGAGTCTGGTGAGTGTTCGCGCTTATTATGGTGGCCGCTGGTGGGGAACCCTATTTCAGCGATTCGAGATCATCTGCGCACATATCGAAGCGCGATTTGTGTCGATTTTCCGTCAAGAGCGCCCAATTATTCCGCAAGGTTCAACGATTATTGAGGCTGGTGATGAAGTATTTTTATCTGCGCGACCCATCACATTAAAGCAGTGATGAGCGAGTTACAACGCTTAGAACATCCGCATAAACGCGTGATGATTGTAGGCGGTGGGGCTATTGGTTTTAGGGCTGGCGAAAGATTTAGAACAGCGTTGCAGTGTAAAATTATTGAGCGTGACCAACAGCAAAAAGCGCAAAAATTAGCAGAGCAGTTAGAAAAAGCGTTAGTGTGCAAGGAAATGCTGCAGATCAGGCACTTTTATTTGAAGAACATATCGAAAAATATTGACCTCTTTTTAGCACTTACCAGCGATGATGAAGCGAACATTATGTCTGCCTTATTAGCTAAAAAGATTGGGTGCGAAAAAGGCCATTGTGTTAGTGCAACAAATGGCGTATTTACACTCGGTGCAAGGCGGCACCATTGATATTGCGCCTCTCCACAACAATCAAACCATTTCTGCGCTTTCAAGCTATGTGCGTAAGGGCGATATTGTAAAAGTGGCTTCACTTAAACAAGGCTTAGTGGGAAGGCGTCGAAATTGTTGCGCATGGCGATGAGGAATCTTCAAAAAGTGCATGGGTCGCACAATTAAAAGAGCTAAAATTGCCACAAGGGGCCATTGTGGGGCGATTGTCCGTAACCAAACCGTGATGATTGCGCATAAAATCCACGCGCATTGAAGAGAACGATCATGTGATTATTTTCGTCAATGATACAGGTATCGGATATTGAAAAACTTTTCCAAATTGGCGCATTTTTCTTATAACCAATTTGGCAAAACATTGAGAAAAATCTGACTGCTTGTAGCAGAAAAACTCTCGCATTTGCGGGGATTTTTGCTAGTCTTCTTTGCTCTAAAAATCTGATTGATTTCACTCTTATAGAGCACAGCTTTTGCGCCATAAATGGCTTGCACGCCACCGCCAACTTCTAGCACATCAATTCGCACCAAGCGCTTTTAACGTTGGTTTATTGACTTTCTCTACTGCTTTAACAGAAACGCGTAAACGGGTAATACAAGCATCAACATGCTCAATGTTTTCTGCACCGCCCAAGGCTTGAATAATCGCATGAGCATTTTCAGTGAGTGAGGTAGTTTGCGGCTCAATTCCTCTTCTTGTTCATCGCCTCTGCCCGGTGTCAGTCTACATTAAATTTGGTAATGAGGATGTGAAGCCAGCAGTATAGCGCTGCCCAGAAAATCCCTACAACAATGACGAGAATCTAGTTCGTATTTTCATTGCCTTGTAAGATACCGAATAACAAGAAGTCAATGAAACCGCCAGAGAAAGTATTACCAATCGAGATATTTAATATATCTGCAATGTAGAACGATACCCCATCTAAAAACGCGTGGAAGACATGCAGCCAAGGGGCAACGAATAAGAACATAAAATTCGATTGGCTCGGTAACACCGGTAATAAATGAAGTCACTGCAGCGCCTAAGAATAAACCGCCAATCGCTTTACGGCGCGCTTTTGGTACGCAGATGACATGGCTAAACAAGCTGCAGGTAAAACGAACATCATGGTATCAAACGACAGCAAAGAAACGTGTTCTTCAGTAACATAAAGCCTTTTATGGTTTGGGTCTGCTAATTGTGCGAAGAAGATTTTTGCGCACCAATAATGGTTTCACCATTAACCACTTCCGTACCGCCTAATTCACCATACCAGAAGAGCGGGGTAACCATATCGATGCAGACCGATCGCGCCACTTAATCGCATTAAGAAACCGTAAAGGAAAGTACCGAATGCGCCGAGAGAAGCAATTTTTCTGACCTGAAGTAACTAACCAGCCTTGGAAAGTTGGCCAAATTAAAAAGAAGAATACACCAACAAAAATAGCGGCAAAGGCGGTAACAATGGGTACAAAAGCGAGAGCCACCGAAGAAAACCTAGAATTGCGGTAATTGAATGTTGTGGTAACGGTTATGTAAGCTGACAGTAATCAACCCCATCACTAATGCACCAATCACACCGGTATCAATGCTTTTAATTTCCGGATTAAATAACGGAATTAGTGCAGCAATCAAAGTCGGTCATGATTAAGTAACCCACCACAGCGGCTAACGCTGCGACGCCTTTATCGCGTTTCGCCAAGCCAATGCCTAGCCCCATACAGAGTAATAATGCCAAATTGCCGAAAACGATCACTACCTGCCGCCGACATAATTTTGGAAAAATGTTTTGTAATGTTGGATGGTCAAGCATTGGGTAGGCTTGAATAGTCGCTTTATTTGATAGCGCTCCGCCAATTCCTAATGAACAAACCTGCTGCCGGTAAAAATGGCAATCGGCAGCATAAAGGCTTGCCAACCTGTTGAAGTTGTTTAAACATAATGTATCCTCCATTGAGTTATGTTTGAAATATTACGCCATTTAAAAGGGATAAAAATGTGATCGCATTCGCATTTTTTGTAGTGCTAAACATGAAATGCTAGGCAAATCCAATTCTTAACGGCTCTTTTGAAAAACGGATCCCCAATCTAGAGGGCAGTTTTTATTTAAAACCAAGGATATGACAACGATCGTATGCGTTCGCAAAAATGGCAAAATTAAGTTATCGGTGGAGATGGCTAGCAACTTTAGGTAATTGCGTAGAAAAGTGTTGTACAGTAGCGCAAAGTTCGCTCGTTTATACAAAGATAAAGTCGTCACAGGCTTTGCAGGTTCAACAGCTGATGCATTTATTTTGCGTGATTTGTTTGAGAAAAATTAGAATTGCATCAAGGGCATTTAGTGAAATCTGCCGTTGAATTAGCAAAAGAGTGGCGCACAGAGCGCTCATTACGCAAGTTAGAAGCGATGATGATTGTTGCTAACCATGAAGACTTCTTATTAGTTTCAGGTTCTGGTGATGTGATTGAGCCAGAATTTGATGTATTAGCTATTGGTTCTGGCGGGAACTATGCCAAATCGGCATTAGCCTTTATTAAGAACAGAAAATAATCTCATCATGAAAGAAATTGTGGCAGAAGCACTGTGAAAAGGGTGCAGGTGATATTGATATTTGCTCAAATCACAATCACGTTATCGAAGAAGTGTAAAAGTCCCTCTTTAGAAAAGAGGGGTTAGAGATTTGAAACGATCTTCCCTTTACAAATATTAGCGAAAAAATCACCGCTTGTAACAAATCTTCCCCAGCCCCTCATAAGTAAATAGGGGCGTTTTTCAAGGAATAAATTATGTCAATGACCTCTCGTGAAATCGTCTCTGAATTAGACGCACATATTATCGGACAAACAGAAGCTAAACGTGCAGTGGCAATCGTATTGCGTAACCGCTGGCGCCGTATGCAGTTACCAGAAGACCTTGCCAAGAAGTACACCAAAAATATTTTGAATGATCGGGCCCAACTGGTGTGGTAAAACTGAAATTGCTCGCTGTTTAGCAAAATTAGCCAATGCGCCGCCATTTATTAAGGTGAACTTACGAAATTTACGAAGTGGGTTACGTGGTAGAAAGTGGAGTCGATTATTAAAGACTTAACTGATGTTGCAGTCAAATTCAGTGAAATCGCAAGCGGTAGAGAAAAACCGTATGCGTGCGCAAGATGCAGCAGAAGATCGCATTTTAGATGTGTCGCTACCACCAGCGAAAGATCAGTGGGGTAACGTACAAGAATCTGATAACACTTCAACTCCAAATTTTTCCGTATTACGGAAGGTCAGCTTGATGACAAAGAGATCGAAATTGATGTAGCTGCACAAGTGATGTAGAAAATTATGACGCCACCAGGTATGGAAGATATGGACTTCAGCTGCAACTTCTATTTGAAGGATAGTCCCAAACAAAACGAAAAACGCAAAATGAAAATCAAAAGAGGCGTTAAAAGCGATGTTAGATGAAGAAGCGGCAAAATTAGTCAATCCTGAAGAGTTGAAACAACAAGCGATTGAAGCGGTTGAACAACACGGTATCAGTATTTTATTGATGAGATCGATAAAATCTGCAGGTGAACACTCTGGTGGTGATGTTTCCCGTGAAGGCGTACAGCGATCTGTTGCCAATTATTGAAGGTTCAACAGTAACACTCAAAACACGGTATGGTGAAAACTGATCAGGTTCTCTTTATCTGTTCAGGCGCATTCCAAGTAGCTCGCCCATCAGATTTATTGCCAGAATTACAAAGGCCGTTTACCGATTCGTGTAGAACTCAAATCGCTTACCAAAAGATGACTTTGAGCGTATCTCAACTGAGCCAAATGCTTCACTGACTCTCCAATATCGTGGAGTTAATGAAAACCGAAGAAGTTAGAAGTGGAATTGCAAGATGGCATTAGCAGTACCGCCGAATCCGCTTTCCGCGTAAAATGAGCGAAAACATCGGCGCGCGCCGTTTACACACGGTATTAGAACGCTTAATGGATCGGTATTTCATTTGATGCAAAATGAACGCAGTGGCGAGAAAATTGTGATCGAGGAAAAATTACGTTTCGTCCGCATTAAATGATGTGGTGAAGAATGAAGGATTTAAGTCGGTTTATTTTATAATTAAATATAGAGGCGGTGCCCAAATACTGGCCTCTATCTAGATTAAACTCTCTAGTTATCCTGATATTCTAACCTATCAGATGAAATCTATATCAATTTTATTTATATCTGGATTATTAGATTCCATGACTGTCAAAAGCCTTTAGAGCTTCAATTGAAACTTCTTCTTTTTCCTTTAAAATAGAAACCCTCATCTTCTCCTCTTATTTTAAATGCATTATGATACTTAATTTCGTTATCATCAATAGAACAGTAAAGAGCCCCCAAAATCTCAATAAAGGATTTATATTTTCACGTTTAAACAAATATTAATACTCATTTTTGCTCTTCGTTGAAGAGATAGCACCAACCATAACTACTAGATGTCTTAACTAATTCTTTGGCTATTAAATGACTTTAATACATATGCTCCATCTGTGGATTCTCATAAAATGATGCTACAAAAATTCAATAAAGACTCTCATATTTGCTATCTTTTATCTTTATCTTTCGTCTTGATTAAAACCGACTTCTGATAAAATTAAAGGTGTATTAGCTATATAGGCAATTAATAAGAAATTTTCGTGAGGCTTTATATTTAAGTTTCAGAAAGAAGGGTGTTACACTTTCCACCCACACTCCTTATATAGCATGCAGCTCTAAATTTAATCTTCCTCTTCGTATAAATCTCGTGGGTGGTTCCCAAAACATCAGCATAGAAAATATTCGTTAAGTCATTTACTCTTCTTATTCTGAAGAATACAGTTCCTTTAGGGTATATTCTCTCTTTGATGGTGTAGATGCCGTACGAAGACCTATTTTATCTTTTTGAATATCAGATTTCTTAGCTCCTCCACAATCCTTTATATGAAAGGACATTAATTATTTGAGACACAGTGATGTAATTTTTCTATCCATAATAATTTTCTCAATATGTAACTAGACGCATAATAGCGTTCTAATCGCCATGTTAATGGATGCTCTTGTATTCATAATTTCACGGAAGTTTTTTAAATCCGTTTAAAATCTTACTGGTTTGAAAAGCTCTGTTGGCTTACTCCTGTGCAATGGCGGAAAGGGCTTCTCCCAAAGATCTTCCATCTTGAAGTTGTATTGTTTCTCTCCTTGTTCGCTCTTCATTGCAGCCACAGTTTTGGCATTGGCTCTGCTTGGTAGTCTAATGATACGGGAATTGTCTGAGTTGCCACTCGTGCCAAGAATAGGTTGAAAGGCTTCTGTGAGGGAGAAAGTCCATACTTTTAAACACTTCAAAAGCCGCGGTTTTGGTTGTGTCTGAACAAGCGAAAATCTAATTGCCGCCATGTTACCTCCATTATTGTATTTTCATATATAATACATTGAATGACAATGTCAGATTAACAGTAAACAAGCGGTCAAATCTCGCACTCATTTTGCAACATGACCGCTTGTATTTTAACCTTCGGGCTTACTCACCATTATTTCACACTTGTCTCATCCGTATACTGCACACTTCGACCGGGCACTCGCAACAAAGATTAAGTTGATCGAACGGTCGATTTGCGTTCCACAACCTTCGTTACCTGTAACTTGCGCATTATCCAACGCCATTAAAATCGATTTATAGCTGGAAGTTACACCCGTAGAAACCTTTCATTGCAACAGCTGTTTGCCGCACCATCGCAGATGATGCCACCGATGTCGCCGATCATACCGCTGGATTGCCATACTGATCGCATCAAAACCTCGGTCAGCAACCATGCCGCACACCTGCACAACTGCCCATTGCCGCAGTAGTAGCTACCGCACAGAGCCGAGAGCTTAGGTAGTTTATCAGAACATACATCGCCATTAACGCGAGCGAACAGGGCGCGAATAAGCCGTTCTGTCATCATGGCGTTGATACATGAGCGACCGACCACCACTACCGGCATCGTGGCAGTAATGCCCGCTGCCTGAACC